>Ga0233429_1000125_pt1 | contig 147624 bp, 177 predicted proteins | sample SI_118_April2016_3_FD_179879 | JGI IMG/M metagenome (GOLD analysis project Ga0233429, IMG submission 179879) | Seawater microbial communities from Saanich Inlet, British Columbia, Canada - SI_118_April2016_135_MG | ecosystem: Environmental > Aquatic > Marine > Inlet | place: Canada: British...
AGTTACTTGTAGTAAAATATTCTAAAGAGAACAAACCTAAAACTATTATTGTAGCAACTATGGTTGTCGTGATTATGAATCCTTTCGTTCCAGAAAGTATTGTTTCTTTTGATGAACGTGGTTTTCGTTTCATTATATCTTTCTCGGCTGGATCGCTTCCCAAAGCTAACGCTGGAAGTCCATCTGTTACGAGATTAACCCATAATATTTGTAATGGGAGCAGTGGCAGTGGGAATGAAAAAAGTAGTGAAAAGAAGATTACAGATATCTCTCCGAGGTTTGCAGAAAGCAAGAATTTTACAAATTTCTTTATATTATCGTAAATAGATCTGCCATATTTTATTGCACTTACAATTGTAGAAAAATGATCGTCCATTAGAATCATGTCAGAAGCTTCTTTTGAAACGTCTGTTCCAGAGATACCCATGGCTACTCCAACATCTGCTTTTTTTAGAGCTGGAGCATCATTTATTCCGTCTCCAGTCATTGCTACAACTTGTTTGTCTTTTTGGAATGCTTCTAAGATTTTTACCTTGTGTTCTGGATTAACCCTAGCAAAAATAGAAACTTGCCTTATAGTATTTAGAATGGCTTCATCTGACATCCTATCTAATTGAACTCCAGTTACAACTTCGGATTTTATTCCTATCTGTGATGAGATTGCTTTTGCAGTTAGAGCATTGTCTCCGGTTATCATAACTACTCTTATTCCTGCTTTCTTAGCAGTTTTAATGGCCCCAGCAACTGATTCCCTTGGCGGATCTAACATTCCTATCAAACCTAAAAAGATTAAGTTTTTTGTTGAACCATCTTCAGAATACGCAAAGGCAAGAACTCTTAATGCAGAATTGGCCATCTTATCATTCATTTCTATTATCTTTTCTTTGTCTTTTTCAGTTAATGGACGTGTTCTTGTTCCAGTGTAAATTTGACTGCACATTTCTAGAACTATTTCTGGAGCTCCTTTTATGTGTGCATTTTTTGTCCTGCCATCTTGATCAATCGTAGCCATATATTTTTTATTAGAATCAAAAGGTATTTCATCAGTTCTTTCAAAGTTAGTTTTTACTTTAGCCTTTTGTGATACTATCTTTAGAGCTAATTCTGTTGGTGCGCCTTGTTTTTCTTTTGGATTAGAATTATTACATAGATAAGATGCCTCTAGAAGTTTGTGTATTTTCTCGGTGTTGAATGGTTGGCCTTTTTCAGTAAAAGAACCTTCTAAGGAATATCCAGAACCAGAAACTTTGATTATTGAATTGTTCGCATATATTACCTTTGCAGTCATTTCTCCAGAAGTCATAGTTCCAGTTTTATCTGAGCAAATTACGGTTGTAGAACCTAAAGTCTCTACTGCTCCAAGTTTTCTTATAAGAGCTTTATTTTTTACTAAACGTTTTACTCCTATTGCTAGAGAAATAGTTACCACTGCCGGCAGTCCCTCCGGAATTGCTGCAACAGCCAGACTTATTGATGTCATTAAAGATTCTACTAACTCTAATCCTTTTAGTAATCCTAATAAGAAAACAACGAAAACAACCCCCAATGTTATAAGTCCTAATTTTTTTCCAAACTTCCCTAGTTTTTTTTGTAGGGGGGTTTGGTGTTCTTCTATTGAATGTAGTGAATCAGCTATCTTACCAAATTCTGTTTTATTCCCGGTTCCTGTAACTACTGCTTTTCCTCTTCCGTAAGCTACTACAGTTCCTGCAAAAAGCATATTTAATTGGTCTGCTAGTGCTGAATCCTCTTTTATTGGATTTTCTGTCTTGTCTTTCGGTATTGATTCTCCAGTTAAGATTGCTTCATTTACTCTTAGGTTAATTGATTCTATTATTCTTGCATCTGCAGGAATTTTGTCTCCTGTTTCAAGAATTAGTATGTCTCCTGGAACTAATTTAGTTGCTTCAATTACTTTTGTATGTCCATTTCTGAGAACTCTGGCATGCGGTGCTGCCATCTTTTTTAACATCTCTAATGCTTTCTCTGCCTTATACTCTTGAGTAAACCCTAAAACTGCATTTAAAATTACAATTGCTAAAATTACATATGCATCTATAAAATGTTGAATTGCTAAAGAAATTATTATTGCAGCTATTAATATGTATACTAATGGGTTAACAAATTGTTGAAGGAAAATTTTTATTGGCGAAATCTTTTTTTTATGAGTGATTTCGTTTAGTCCATATTTTTTTCTTCTCAAGTCTACTTTTAGATTTTTTAGTCCTATTTCTTCATTGGTTTGTAATTGCTTTATAGTTTCCTCTTTTGTTAATTTATAGAACTGAGACATAGTTAGATTTTATTGCTTTTAGTTTAAATTTGTTTTGGTAGTAAGCTATTTAAAGTACATTTTGATTATAAAATTAGCTTGATGTGGAGCCGAATGGTGGAGTTTAATGTATTCACTAACAATGAAGCCGTATTTCGACGTTAAGCTGTTGGGTCCGTAGTTTAATCTGGATCGAATTTTCGGTTTCGGCCCGAAGGATCCCGGTTCAAATCCGGGCGGACCCGCTTTATTTTAAAATGCATCCATTAATTAAAGCATATAAAAATGAATTTAGGAAGAATTCTGATAAAGAGTTTGCTGAAGGTGCACAAAAGTATATGAAATCTGAAATGCCTTATTATGGTGTTAGAAGCCCCATAAAGAAAAAAATTGATTTTGAACTAAAGAAAAAATATACAATAGAAAATTTTGAAGAGTATATTGAAGTTATTGAAGAATTGTGGGATAATGCCAAGTTTAGGGAAGAAAGATATGCTGCTATGACAATTTTGAGTCAGTACAAAGAATATCACACTTTGAAAATTATTCCTTTAATTGAACATATTATTATTACTGGTGCTTGGTGGGACATTATTGACGGAATTTCTCCAAATACTGTTGGAGGATTATTAAAAAAATATCCTAAAGAGATGAGAAAAACTTTGAAATCTTGGAATAACAGTAATCATATATGGTTAAGACGTGCTAGCATTTTATCCCAATTGAAGTTTAAGAGTGAAACTGATGAAGAATTATTATATTCTTTTATTAAAAATAGGGTGCATGAGAAAGAGTTTTTTATTAGAAAGGCGATTGGTTGGAGTTTGAGAGAGTATTCTAAGACAAATAAAGAATCTGTTAAAAAATTTATTAATGAGAATAAAAATGAATTATCTAATTTAAGTATTCGAGAAGGTAGCAAGTATATTTAGAGAAAGTTTTAAAAGTCAGTTTTTTGTATTTAGTTTTATGAAATTGATATTAGTGAGACATGGAAAAACAAGAGAAAATGAAAAGAGGATTTCTCAAGGTCAAAAGTACGGTACCTTATCAAAAGAAGGATTGGCACAGATTAATCTTTTAGTTGAGAGATTAAAGGATGTGAAAATTGATTTTATCTATACCAGTGATCTAGCTAGGGCCAATAGAACTGCAAACTCTATCGCAAAATATCATCCAGAAGTAAAAATCAAAAAAGACAAACTTCTTAGAGAGATAGATCATGGTGAATTTTCTGGAAAGATGGTTACTCCAGAAGATTGGTTGAAACTTCCTGGAGAAAAATTTGGAGAGAAAAGATCTCCCGGGGGAGAAAGGTTGCTTGATGTTCTTGAAAGAGTAAAGAAATTTTACCAAAAAATATTGAAAAAACATGGAGAAGAAACTGTTTTGGTAGTTACTCATGGTGGAGTGATTTATTGTTTTAGGTCTATATTTGAAAACTTACCATTATGGAAACTTAGAGAAAGACCCCGGGCAATTGCAAATACCAGCATTTCTGAATTTGAAATAACAAAGGATGGAGAAATTAGTACTATCTGCTTGGGCTGTGACCGACACCTATTGAAATAAAAAGTTTTAAAAGTCAGTTTAATCCAAAGAGTTCTATGAAAAAACAAAGCCAGGAAGGATTAACTGTAAAAAAATCAGAAAATTTTTCAGAGTGGTATTCTCAAATTATTCAAAAAGCCGAGATAGTGGACTTGAGACTTGGAACTAAAGGTTTTATTATAATCCGGCCATTTGGTGCTTTAGCTATGGAAAATATGTATGGTATTTATGAAAAAGAATTGCAAAGAAATGGACACAAACCCGTTATCATGCCTTCAGTCATACCAGAATCAAATTTGAAAAAAGAATCTAGCCATGTAAAAGGATTTACTCCAGAAGTTTTTTGGCTTGAAACAGATAAAGATGATGAAAAGTTGGCACTAAGACCAACGAGTGAAACTGTATTTACTCCCATGTTTAGTTATTGGATAAGGAGCCATAAAGATTTACCTTTAAAATTATACCAAAAGGGATCTGTTTTTAGATATGATACTAAATCAACCAGACCATTGATTAGGGGAAGAGAATTCAATTGGATAGAGGCCCATAATGCTTTTGCAACCAAAGAAGAAGCAGAAGCACAAGTCATAGAAGATATCAAAATGACAGAAACAGTAATGCATGGTAAGTTTGGGATTCCTTTTTTGGCTATGAAGCGCCCACAGTGGGATAAATTTGCCGGAGCAGAGTATACTATTGGATCAGATGTTGTTATGCCAGATGGAAAATTAATTCAGCAGCCATCTACTCATTACATGGGGCAGATTTTTTCCAGAGCATTTGAAGCAACATTTACTGACAAAAATGAAAAAGAAGAATATCTCTATACAACTGCTTATGGTCCAGCAATTTCAAGAATATTGGCTTCAGTAATTTCAACTCATGGAGATGATAAAGGGTTAGTTTTTCCTTATTGTATTGCTCCCTTAAATTTAGTAATTGTTCCCATATATAATAAAAAAAATAAAGAAAAGGTTTTGAAATATATTGATAAAATTGAAAATAAGTTAAAACTAATGGAATTAAAATTTGAAGTTGATGGTAGGGACGATTATAGTCCTGGTTGGAAATTTAATGAATGGGAGCTTAAGGGAGTTCCATTTAGATTGGAAATTGGTGAGAGGGAAGTCAAAAATAAAAAGTTAACTTTGTTTATTAGAGATAGTGGAGAGAAAATAAATATTTCTGTTTCCGAATTAAAAAATCTGAATAAATTAGGAAAAGAATTTGATGATAGACTACTGAAGAATTCTGAAAAATTGATGCGTGGAAGGATTGTTAATTGCAAAACTAAAAAAGAACTTGAAAAGGCCATGAAAGATGGCAAAATTGCTCGTGTTGATTGGTGTTCTATCAATGAAGAAGGATTTGGGTGTGCTGAAAAAATTGAGAAAGATGTTTTGGCAGAGGTACGTGGAACTTTAGCAAATAAAAAAGAGAAATCTAAAGGAAAATGTATTGTTTGTGGTAAACCTGCAAAAGAAATTGTTTATATTGCTAAGAGTTATTAATACCCAACTAACAACGAAGCCCAATTATTTTTAATTTTTATATTTTTTGTTAAATATTCATGTAGTTTTTTAGATGGAGATGCTGAAATAGATTTATTTATTTCTAAAAAAGGTACTGAAGGAAAAATAATTTCTTTTCCTACTTTCTTAGTTATTTTTTTAGTTGGTTTTCTAAATGAAGAATCGTGAAATACTAAAATTACGTTTTTTTTGTTTAAAACTTCCTTTATTCCAATATTATTTAGTTCGTTTAAAGGTCTAATTTTATTTTTTTGTTTTTCAGTTAAAAAAATAGGTTTAAACAATCCTTTTGTAAATCTTAATTTTAAGATCTGAATAAATTTATGAATTTCCAATACCATGGTAGATTATTAACTATTAGGTTTTGAGAATGATTTTGTGTATAAACGTTCCCATACTCATCTTGATATTCTAATTCCATCTCCATTTTTTCCGAGTTTAAGTACTTTGAATTAACAGAAAAGGTGAATGATTTTGAACCCACTAACTCTTGAAATTCAACAGGATTAAATCTATTTAGGGTTAATACTACTTCCTTTAGTGGAGTTTGACTTGAAATTGTTATTGGGATTTCTATCTCTTCATCGTAGTTTACTTCTGTTATCTCTATTTTAGAAATTTCTATTTTCGGTTTTTCAATTATTCCCATAATAATATTTCTTTTTACTTCAATTTCTGAATTTTTTAAAACTGCTCTTACGGTGTTCTTATCACTATCAAATTCGAAGGTAAATTCTCTTTCTGAATTTGGGGACATATCAAAAATTTCACATGTTTCTCCCAAACATAAACTCAATCCATTCATTTCGTTATTGAAGGTTCTAACCATGCAATCTATTTTCACCTTTTCAAATTCATAAAAGTAAGGTTTTTTTGGATTACAATTTAAAAAGATTTGGTTCGAATATGTGTCCTCCTCCTCTATAGATAATGCATCTACCATTTCTTCTGCTTCTTCTAAAGATATAAATTCATTGCCCACAGCAAAAGAGATTGTTGTTGATTTCTTTGAACCATATAAATCCATAAATTCTACCGAGGTCGTATACAAATAGTTTGGCTGTACGTCCTCCGGGATATGAAATATCCAAAATATTTCCTTTTCTTCTAAAGGTTTCAAGGGAATTATTTTTTGGTTGCTTTCTAATTGTCCTGGTGCTTTTGTTATTATTATATTATCCGATAGGTAAGCATTATATGGGTTTTTTATTTTTATCTGGACAGGAACATAACTTCCTGGAGCAACATTATTCTCTAACGTTACTATCGAAGTTTCAAAAACTGGAGGTATTATGTTTCCAAGGTTAGATATGGAAGATACAGTTGAAATTTCTCCAGAAGTATCTAAACTTAGTTCCCCGGATGCCTGCCATTCATAAATTATTGAACTTTCTACATCTTTAGATTTTTGTAAAGCAATATGGGTTGGATCTATCCACCCCAATTGACCATAAGTAACATCATAAGGGACCCAACCATAACCTGGATAATATACTTCTGCCCAGCCATGATTTCCGAAGTCATCATTTGAATTGGTATATGCCATTCCGGAAATAAATCTTGCAGGTATCCCGACTGATCTAACCATTGATATGAATAATGAGGTTATTTCATCACAAACTCCATATTCGTTTTCTAAAACCCATGATGATTTTTGTGATGCTTTTTCTGTTAAAGTGTTTAAGTCGTATTCTATATTAGAATGGATCCAGTTTCCTATTTTATGAACAGTTAAATACGCATTATCTTCAGATTGAATTATTTCTGATGTTTTTGAAATAATTTCTGGTGTAATGTCTATTGTTTCTTCAGACTGCATATATCCTTGATATTCTGATGATAGTTCTGGATATGGGAAATCAATTTCTGGAACTTTGAATAACACATTTGTTGTTTTTATTTTTCTGCTTGTACTAAATTGGTAGTTTGTAGTTTGAACGTCCCATACAAATCTTAGTCCCCCATTAGAGAATATTTCTGAATCTGGAGTCGAAGATTCTTCTGAGAATATAACTTCTTGCATGTCATCATTTTGAGGTTCTAAAAATACTTTTGCTGTTAGTTCATTTAGAGTTCCTGAACCAATTAAAGACACTTGAGAGTTTAGCAAAAAATCAATCTCTAAATTAGAATAAGTATTGTAATCCCCTTGGGCGATCGTTGCATTAAATGAAATTAATATTAAAAGTAATAGTATTACTTTTTTCATTTTAGATGTTCCTTAAAACTTTTTACAAACTCTTCAAATTGTTCTATGTTTACAGAAGCCCCGCATGCATTCTCGTGTCCACCACCAAAACCATCAAAATTTTCCAATGCTTTTTCTAAAGGCTCTCTAATGTTTATTTTATGACTTCTGATACTCATCATTACTCTGTCTCCTTTTTTTCTTATCGCCATAATTATCTTTTTGGGATGTTTGTAAATAGCATAGTTTGAAAGTATGCTGATGTAGGAGTTATTTGTTTTTGGCAATTCTAAAATATATAGTTTATCTCTTCCAGGTTTTTGTTTTGAAGCATAATCCATTACTATTTTATAATCTACCAATAATTGTTTTATTTCTCTAATTATAAATTTAGATTTAGAAGTTTTTCCTTCCAGTAATTCATATGGGTCTTCTATTTTTAATAGTAAATTTGCTATTTTATGAACTGTTGATGTTTGTTTTTTTAGTGATAGAGAAAAAATGTTAATTATGTCTCCTAGTTTTGAATCAAAAATTGCTTCTGGAGGAGTTTTTGTTTTCAGAGGAAGTAGATCTGGATATTTTTTTGAAAACTCTTTTGCATATTTTGGTAAATACCAGTCTGAAATTGTTCCAACTGTTGCAAGGAATAATTCTTTTCTTTCTGTTATTTCATAGGCCATGTGTGTTGTTGGAATTGTTTTTTTAGATTTTAACATTGGATTGAAGTATTTTACGCCCTTCCTTTTTATTGGTGAATGATGATCTAACCACAAAATTGGAACTTCGCACCTATCTATAAATTCTTGAGAAACTATGGGTATATCTAATACGAAAATTACATCCGGATTATATTCATCAACTTTATGAAATATATCTAAATCCAAAACTGATGTTGTTTTTAGTACTGCTCCTTTTCCTTTATTTATGTATTTTTTTAGTATTAAGTAAGAACATAATCCATCAGGGTCATCATCGAAGAAAAATAGTGGATTTTTTGCTTTTTTGAGATATTTTCTAAATTCTAGTATTTGAGTTTTCGTAAGCATAGATAAAAACGATAAAATGAGTTTATAAATTTTACTTTGAGAATAAATTTGATATTAATTCAAATAGATTTATCCTTTGTGAATGCTTACCCGTTATTGTTATAAGTCCTGGAACTATTTCTTTAGTTGTTTCTGTTTTTTCTATTGGTTTTATTGATTCTAAAATTCTATCTATTACTGTTTTATCAAAAATTAAATTCAATTTGGTTTCTTTTCCTCCAGAAAGTGAAGAAGATATACTTTGTTCACTACAAGATCCATTAAGATTACATGATAATCCTGTTGGACACCCGCACTCTTGGCAATTGTTCGTTATTTCAAGATTGCCTGTACAATAGTTTGGCTGATTTATTGAACATGTTTCAGTTGGTATCCATCCCTTGCATGTTTGGGAAGTATCTCTTTTTAAGAAAAAATCATCTATTGCAATTTGATCATTAATGTCCTTTACTTTTAGGTAAATATGATACTCGTCTTCTTCTAAATTCGATAAATCTAGCGAGTACAATAATCCTTCTTCTACTGGGACCAATATTTCTGGCGTGGATATCTGTGGTTCTTCGTAAAGTCCTGGCCCATACCCTATTTTGTAATATATGAAGTCTGTACTGTCTGCTACCCCATATATGTTTAACTGTTGATTCTCAATTATTGTATCTGACTCTTCAATTATTGCTATTGGGAAGTGTCCGTATTGTTCTGAGTTTTTTGCCAAATCTACTGCTCTTTCTGCGTTTATTACGCCCATTCCTGCATATTTTGTTGGTTCTATAATTTTGTCTACTGATGTTTGCATTAATGATTTTACTTCATAAGGAGATAAAGAGGGATTTTGTGACATAACTAACCCTGCAACCCCTGCTGCTATTGGTGAGGAAAATGATGTTCCCCACGCCCACAGATAGTTATTCTCGTTACTTGTTGTTCTTACGTGGTCTGCCGGGGCAGAAATATCCATTTCATTACCATAATTACTAAAGTCAATTATCTTACCAAAAATATCTGACCCAGAAACACAATTTAATGGTTCAAATTCACAAAGGTTATTTGCGTCTTCTTCTCCATTATTCCCCGCTCCCGCAAACATAACTATCCCTTGTTGATAAGCATATTCAAAGGCATCTCTCTCGGCCTCAGAAAGACTGCTCATAAAACTCATTGTTATAATCTTTACTCCATTATCTACAGAATATTCAATTTGTTCTTGAAAATACATTCCTGTTCCAGAAATTACCATTAGTTTACAGTTCCAACAAACTCCTGCAACCCCTTTATTATTATTTGGTGTTGCTAGCATTGCTCCTACTGTTTTTGTTCCGTGAGTGTAATCACTTGATGGATCATTGATGTCTCGTGAGATATCCCAACCAATAAAATCATCTATGTATCCATTATTGTCATCATCAACTCCATTTTCATCTCCAGGGTCAAACCTCCATTCTCCTTCAATATACTCTAGAACGTGTCCATCTCCATCATAGTCTTCATCCAGGTTTTGCCAGATATTATCTATTAAATCCTCGTGTCGCCAATCTACCCTTTCGTAATTTGTTATGATAACATTTCCTTTTTCTAAATCCCATGCTTCAGGGGTGTCTAAATCTACTCCTGGAGTTGAAGGCAAACTAGGGATGTTGTCTCCAGTGTTTTCATGGTGCCATTGGTATGTAAATTGGGGATCATTTGGATATTCTAATGGGATTCTTTTTGGTATTGGTTCTGCAATTTCAACTTCATTTAACTCTGACCATTTCTTTGCTTCTGTCCAGACATCAATATTTTCTGAGAATTTTATTCTTACCCAATTTTGTAATCCCATTTGGCTCTTTGTATTATAATTTTTTGTTGTTGGTTTTGCTCTGAAAACTTTTTCTACTGAAGTCATATCTGCAAAATTTGATTTTTTAATTTCTCTTGTTAGGCTTATTGCTGATTCTTTAGAAATTACATCATATCCCTGTTTGAATTTTACGTTGATAACTCCTTTTTCAAATTCTGGATATTCCTTATTTCTTTCTAGTGACCTTATTTCTTTATTATCTAACCCTATTTTTCCAGTTGTATCTTCTAGGCCTTGCTGGCTACAACTAGAAATAAGAACTAATGTTGCTATTATAATTAGTACCTCTTTTAACATGTAAGAATCTTATATGTTTGATATATTTAAAATTAACTTATTTAGAACGGCCTTTGTTAGCTCTTCTACTTGGTCTTATTTTTTCTGCACCTTTTCCTTTTTTATTTAATCCTCTTGATTTTTTGGCTGCAGATGTTAAACCATGAGTTACTCTCTTTTTATTTGCTTTCTTTCCAAGCATATTTAATTTTCTGTCTTTTTTAATAACTGGGTGTTGTGGATCTATTAAGATTATTTCAAACCAGAAATGTCTTCCGTCTTTTCCTACCTTGTATGAATTTAAAACTTCTAAATTCTTATAGAATTTCTGAGCTCTTTGTTCTGCTATCCATTGATATGACATCCCTACAATCTTCTTTCTTCTAGCTGCTTTAGATCTTCGTCCTTTCTTTATTTGAGGCCTCATTCTTCCGCCCCGGATTACTCTGACTCTGACCATTATGAATCCTTCTTTTGCTTTGTAACCAATTGACCTTGCTGAAGAAATATTTGTAGGTTTCTCAATTCTTAGGATTGCTGGATCTCTTCTCCATTCTATTAATCTATCTCTCATTAGAGACTTTTCTGGAGATTTCCAAAGGTTTCTTAGCTTTTTATACATGATAAGAATTTGGGGCAAAGTTTTGTTTATAAAGGTTTCTAAAGAAAAAAATAAAAAATTTAGAAGCTCATGCTTCCGTATGCTTTTACTGTTGCATTGTCTGTATCCAATATATCTGAAACTGAGATTTCTGTGAAAAAATCATCTCCGCTCCAAGTTAATGCAGTTGTATACTCTGGATCATTTCCTTCAGCTAAGTTTGAACCAACTGTTGCTGTAAAACCTTTTCCTATTGGACTACCCCCTTCGAGTGTTCCGCTCCAGTCTCCAATTGGATCTTGACCCAAAACGTATTTTAGAGAGTGACCTTTTCCCTTGCATCCAGTTGGGGTCAAATGTGTTGCATCTTCTGCGAATTCTCCTCTACCAAAAACTTGATAGTTTATCACCGGCCATGCTGGACTAATTAAGCCACCTGGTTGTTGTGAAACAAAACCTAGGGCTCTCCACTCATCTCCATTTGACCAAAAGTCCACTGCTGAACCTAGGTCTCCATTTGACCAACTTACGTCTGCATTATAGGAGTTGTCATAATTATTTGTTACTCCAAAGCCAAATTCCTCAGTGTTGAAACCTAGATGAGCAGCTTGAACATCTTCAACTCCGTGTGCCCCATCTCCATCATGAGCAATTCCATAATTCATGGTTGTTCCGAACCAACCTGGAAAGCTTCCTTCTGCCATTGCAAAAAAACTATCCGGGTTAAGATCACCATTTTCAGAATCTGCATCAAATCTTAACCATAGTGGTAAAATGTATTGACCCAGTACGCTTATATCTGCTCCTGCTTCCACTTTTCTACCATTACCAGTTTGATCTCCATCTTGATATCTAATGTAGACATTATCCAAGGGTCCAAATATTGGATGTTGAAAATATCCTTTAAAATCTTCTTGCCCTTCTTCTCCTGGTTGGAAATTGAATTTCAAAGAAACATCTCCATAATTTACACCAGTTCTTACTAATTCCTTACCTGGCTTTGTACCTAAATTAAAATAACCACCGATTTTTTCTCCAATCTCTGCCATTGAAGGCAATGCCGTTGCAGCAGTAATTAAAGTTGCTAATGTTATTGCTTTTTGTATTTTATTCATTTTTTATCATAAATCTCCTTTGTTTGTGTAAATTTATTGGAATTTCTTCTTTTATAAACATTTCTATTTGTAACTATTCTAAAGTAATAACATAGCTTGTCAAGTACACAAATTAAGTATATAAACCAAATAAAACTACTAAACTTATGGGAAAGAGTGGATATGCTCAAAGAGATTTGATTAAATTTAATTTTGCTAATTTAGATTTAAAAGGCTTGGATTTTTTTGGGAATTCTCCCCCGGCAGTTTTTGTTGGAAGATTTGGTTATCCTAAAGTAAATGTAGGAGTTTTAAGCCCGACACAAAAGGAAGAATCTTCTTATCTAATGGACAATCCAAAAGAGTGGGCTAAACAAGGATTAAAAGACCAAGATATTTTGAAATTAAGAGCACAATTAGTTAATGCTAGATTTCAATCTTCTGTTAAAAATTTTGATAGTAGATTATTGGATTTAAGCCAAGAAGTTGGTATGGCACATAAACCCGTAGATATGGAAATCTCCTTAAAAAATAAACCAAAAAATCTACTTAAAATGGAAAATGTTGCTAAACCGTTAAGTAATAATGCTAATGTTAAAAATATTAAATTAACAGAGAATCCTAAAATAAAAACAGTTGTAGATAAAACTGTTTCTGATGGAGATATGAAATCTGTTGAAGGGTTGTATAAATTATATAACAAAGGAATGGATGAAAATTTCTTAAGTAAGATTTTATCTATTGGATTATTGGGAAAACAAAAGAATAGAAGATTGGTCCCCACTAGATGGAGTATAACTGCTACAGATGATACGCTAGGAAAAGAATTATTAAAAGATATTAGATTTTACCAAGAAGCAGATTATCAAGTTTATTTCTCTGGTTACTTAGGAAATTTTTATATGATTATGTTTTTCCCGGATATATGGGGTTTTGAATTATTTGAGATGGAAGTTCCATTAAAAACAAATCCTTGGAGTAAAACTGGTAATTTTTATGGAACAGATTATGAGGATTATTTTGGGAAGAAAGGTTATGTTGAGGAAACTGCTGGAGGGTATTATGCATGTAGAATTGGAATTTTAGAGAAATTATCTGAATTAAGAAAACAGGGAGCAGTTTTGGTTTTTAGATTTATCACTAATGAAGATAAATTTCCTTTGGGAGTATGGGTTTGTCGAGAAGCTACAAGAATATCTTTAAGAAATAAAGTTCCTTTAGACTTTGAAGACAAAGAATCATTAATGAACTATGTTAGGGCCAAAATAATGAAAGATTTTAGAGTTGATGCTAATGAATTGTTTAAAGTTAGTAAGTTGATGCATAGAAATAGTAAACAGAAAAGGTTGGCTAGTTATATTTAACAAAACTTTTAAAAGAGAGTATTGTTTGTTTTTCTTATGGTTTTAATCACTTTTGTTGAAATAATCAAACTTGCAATAACTTCACTTGCCTTGGGAATAATTTTTATGGGTTTATTTTCTAGAAAGCCAAAAAATGTTTATGACATGATGCATAAAAAAAGATTCAAATGGGAAGATTTGAGGTTTGCAATTATAATTGCTGCCCCTGCAGTTGTTTTGCATGAATTAGCCCATAAGTTTGTTGCTATGGGTTTTGGATATACAGCAAGTTTTGAAATTTTTTATTGGGGGCTTGGAATAGGATTATTATTAAGATTGTTTAACTCACCATTTTTAATTATTGCTCCAGGTTACGTAACTATTGGGCAAGCGGCCCTATCTAACCCATTGGCTTATAAATTAATTGCGTTTGCTGGTCCCTTAATCAACCTAGTACTATGGTTTGTTGCTTTTATTATTATAAAAACTAAAAGGGAAGAATTGAGTCATGGGGCATTGAGTTTTTGGTTGATGACAAGAAATATTAATTTGATGTTGTTTATATTCAATATGATTCCTTTTGGTCCTTTTGATGGTGCAAAGGTTTTCTTTGGACCTTAAAGATACCTAATATTTCTTTCTATTAATTTAAGGGCTCTTAGAAGTTCTCTGTCATATTTTGGCATTATTGGTTCTTCCCATACCCACCTTTTTGGTTCATACATTCTGACCGGAATAAAAAATACACTGTGCCCAATAAAATCTATTTCTTCTTGAGAAAGTCCTGGTTTATACAGTGGATCTCCAGGAAACACTCTATCCTCAACATGAACTATTCTTGAACCATTAAATTCTCCATACCCTTTAGCTTTATTAGATATTGAATATCTTTTAAAATCCCAGTATCGAAAATCATCTATTAATTCTCTATCAAAATTTTCTCTTAAGATTGCATTTGCCTTCTCTTCTGGAACGCAGGTGTTAAGATATCTTTCATCAAAAATATCCTTTGTTCTTTTTAAAAATTCTTCTGCATAGGGTCTAACAAAAACCCTATCTACAGGAGTCCCTAAAAGATTGGATATTATAGTTTCCTCTAAATCTAACATTAAAACTCTTTTTGCCATTTTTCTATGCTGTAACTTCTGCAATTGTAGAATTTTCTTCTGAAGATGTTTCTTCTAACATAGAAAGTTCCTTTTTAATTTCTCTGATTATCTTGGTGTTATTCATTTCCTTTAGAATTTTATTACATTCTGAACATCTGAAATTATTTTCTAAAGCGTTATCAAATTTCATTCTTAAACACTTAGATGCACAAGTATAAAATGTGCTTGAATCTTCTCTTTCTAGTCTTTTTCTAAGATTTTCTATTCTGCTATCTTTCATTCTTTTTATTGTTGCTTTTGCTTCTGGATGATTAAATGTCCAGTAATAGATGTACCAGCCTTTCTTTTTATCTTTCTTTCTTGTGAAGGTAATAAGATTATTTTCTTGAAGTCTATAAAGTACATTTCGAATATGATTTATTGGTGCTTCTAATGTTTCAGCAATTAAAAATTCGGATACATTCTCTCCCTGGGAAAGAATATACTTAACTACATTTACGGCTTCCTCTCCAGTTAATTGAGATACAAGATTTTCTATTTCTTTTTCTTCTAAAACATCCATTTTTCACCATTCTTGATTTTCTATACTAAGATATTTAAAAATCTTTGCCTTTATAAAGTTTACTACTTTAAAATAGTGAAGAAGGTTTATATATTGTTAAAATAAAATTTTAATATTCCTTGGAGGTGTTAATAAAATGTCTTTTTTCAAAAAAAAAGAGAAAAATTTCGATTCTAAAGTTCCTGAATTTGATCCAATTCCATTAGAAACACCCAAAGTTTCTTCTGAAATCCCAAAATTACCAGATTATGGGCAAGAGTTTGGAACAATAAAAAAGGAAGTGGGAAGACCTTCTCCTGTAAAAATACGTAAACCGGAGATTGTTGAAAGAAAAAAAATTAGTTCTGGTTCTATTCCAATTGGAGATAAACCTATTTTTGTTAAGATAGATAACTATAAGAGTGCAATGGAAGATATACACAAAATTAAAGAATTGTGTAGTGAAGCGGATGGTTTACTAGATGATATCCATAAAATAAGAACTGAAGAAAATAAAGAATTAGAGAGATGGAACTCTGATTTAGATAAAATAAAAGAGAAATTACTTAATGTGGATAGAAAACTGTTTGAAATGTGATATTAAATGGCAAAAAAGGGGCCCAAAAAGTCAACTAAAAAGGAAGAGAGTATTACTTATGTAAAAGTTGATCAACCTAGTCATTTAAGGAAAAATATTCTAGAAACTGCTATTGAATCTGCTGAGCTTTTGAAAAAATGGGAAAGTTATCAAAAGATCAAGGAAGAAAAAGCAGAGATTTTTAAAAAATTGGTCGTGGTTATGAATAAAATTGAAAAGGAAACAAATTCATTAAAAAAACATCTCCCTAAATCTGAAGATATAAAAGTTAAAGAAAGAAAAAAAGAGAAGGTTTCTATTAAAGAAGAAGAAAAAGAACATAAGTTTGGACTGGACCGTGAGATTGATGATATTCATTCTAAGTTGAGAAAACTAAAATTATCTTGATTTTTTTCTATTTATGATTATTAAAGTTATGGCTACTATGACAAACAGTAAGAATAAAATTGATAAAGGAAGTATTATGTCTGCGTAGGAAACTTTCTCTTCTTGATCTTCTACTATTGGAAGTGTTATCGTTCCTCCAGTAATCTCTTCTTCTGGTTCTTCATATTCTATCGAAAGAGGAATATTTATTTCTTTTATGCTTATTTTGAAAGTTGAGAGTGTTTGCTTTGTTGCTTCTACAATTATATCGTCTTCTCCGTCTAAGTCTAGATCTACTCTTTTTATCCTATCAAAATAAATTATCATTTCTTGTGGATCCGAAAATATCTCTATTTTTGATTTATCATAAAAGAATCTTCTTATTTCTATTCTGTGGGATTCAGTTTTGTATTTGAAGTTTATTGAGTCTCTTTCTCTAACATTACTCCAAGTTAATCTATTTTCTGTTTCTTCTGCATCCGGTTCAAAATAATCTATCCCCACGTAACTTGGAGGTCCACCGCCAGAAGGAGGAGGATCTGAAGACTCCCCTGAAGATTGTGTTTGAGTTGTAAAATTATATGGTCCTGTCTCATTACAATTATCATCATAATCACACATAGTTATGTTATAGTAATAAACAGTGCCTTCAGATAATCCAGATAAATTAATTATATGAAACAAGGTTAAACTAATATTTCCATATGTTGTTCCTAAAGATTCTGTACTTCCGTAATTAATAGATGTATTTGCAGACTCTTGGCTAGTCCAGTTTATTGTTGCAGTTGTATATCCAGTTGTATTGGTTCTATTTAGAACCCAAGGAACTTCCTCTTCTGCTGAGAAGATTGAATTTGTTTCTAATGTAAAATTCTTTTGAAACTCTGTAAAATTATATTTATTTGAAATAGTGCCTTCCCATGAAACCTTTTGATTTGAATTGTTTAATATAATTATATTGTTCCATGAAGAAAAATTAGTATTAGAAAAATTAGTTCCATTTTCTGTAAATACATAAAGGTAACTTTGATTATGAATATAAAATCTATTATTATAAACTTGGAAATTAGTTACATTTCTGGGGTCTGAATATTTTGCATTTTTAGCCACTATTGCAATAGGGCTATCTGCTCCATTATAGTTTGGGCAAAGAAATGTATTATTATAAACAGAAACATTATGTCCTGCTCTTGTTACAAACCCTTCAAAGTTTGTTTGATTCTCCATAGTATTATTATACGCTCTATAAAGAGTTTCATGTTTAGATAATATTCCATATCCTCCACCAAGAACATAATTATATCTTACGGTTGTGTTAAATGTCTTACCTGTGAATAGGGGGTGTCTACTTGTTTCCACACTAGCCATTCTTATTGTGTTATTTTCTATTAATGTGTCATTCAAATCTCCTTCAAAACTTGGAATCGAATCTTCCCCAATATAAATAGAATATCCGCCAGGGATAGATAAAGCAGAAGTATTGTGATCTATTAAATTATTTCTTATTGTAATATTTTTATTTGGCCCATTTCCATTTCCAGATATACCTATTCCAATCCCATCACTAAGATAAAAAGAATTATTTTCAAATAAACTATTTGAAACATTTATTACTTTAATTGCATATCCATTAGTAGAACCTGTGCTCAAATTTAGGAATACTGAAGAACTCCCCCATTGGTTGTTTATTATTTTTAATCCATTGTTATTATTTGCAGAAGTATAGATTGTTACATACGACGCAGAGAAATTTCCATGCCAGAAGGTATTATTTTGTATCAGTAGGTTTTGGGAGTTGTTTATTCTTATTCCATATCTATTTATATTATTATCTGAATCTCCAAATGTGTTATCTTTGATTTGCCAGTCAGAACCAATATTGTGTACCTCCATACAAGTTTGGCTGGAGTTTTCAAAGTAATTTCCTTGTATAACTGTATTGTTTGGTGAAGGTCCATAATACTTTATGTGCGTACTGGATAATTTGTATGTAAAATTATTATCTTTTATTGTAACATTTGAAGAATCAAATCCTATGATCCCCGACACCGTATTATTAAAGATATTTCCTTCTATATGCCAATTATGTCTAGGTCCAGAAGACCCCCCATAATCATACATAGCAATTCCATAACTTGTTGCATTAACGAAGGTGTTATTGTAAAGTTTTATCACCCCTGTTCCTTGATCTGCCCAAAGTCCACTTTCTGTATTATTTCCATCTATGACGAAACCTACAAGGGTTACATTGTTTGCTCCAGTATTAAACCTAACTACAATAGAAGCATCACTTTTATTGGCTTGTATGACTGCCTGAGACCTATTGAAAGATACAAAAGTTCTATTCTGGACACTATTATCTAGTATTAATAGTGGTTGAGTTGTGTAGGATTGTTCCCTGTATAATCCATCTCCAACATAAATTATTGAATTTGTGGCTGCTGTGTCCTCTGCTTTGCTTATAGTAAACCAAGCATCTGCCCACGATGTGCCCCCATTTGTATCATCTCCGCTTTTAGAGACATAGTAAGTTGCAGCACTAACTTGGAATATACTTACTAATAGTAAAAATAATACTAAAACCCCTTTTTTCATGGTCATATTTTATATTTTTCATTTAAATAATTTTCTATAATATATTATGGAGATAACAAATTTTTATAAAAAAAAGCCAGTTCCTCCATTTACAATGTCAAAAAAAACCATGCTCCTTCTTTTTTTTCTTGTAATCCCTTTTGTTCTTGGTGAAACCTATCATGTAAGAGTTGATGGAAATAACTCTTTGGACGGACTAAGTTATGAAACTTCTTGGAAAAGTATTGCTTATTCTTTAGAAAACTCTAACGAGAACTCTGAAATCATTATTTATGAAGGGGAGTATTTTGAAGATAGTCAATGGGGCGGATATTTACATATTAATCAAGAAAAGGAAAATAGAACTTTCAAGGGAATTGGAGAAGTTATAATGAAGGTTGGTCCTGATGTAAACAGGATGATATTATTTGTTGGTCCTGAATTGACTATTTTTGAGGGATTTATTTTTGATGGACAAAATTCTGCCGTTTTGGGAATGGATTCGGCATATGGAAATAAAGTTTTTAGAAATAATCAATTTATTAATTTTCTAAATTATGGAATTTCGCTTAAAGGAGGAGAAAATAATGTGGTTGAGAACAATACTTTTGGTTATGGTAATCTTCATATGAACTTTAGTCCAATTATATTAACTAATTTGAGAAATAGTGAGATAAAAAATAATTACTTTTTTTCTGGAAAAGAAAGTTTGATATATGCATTTAATGCTAGCAATTCTTCTATAAAAAACAATATTTTTGGATCTGAAGAGAATCCCCTCTTTTTAGATACATATGCTATGTTTGTTAGAGTTATGGATTCTGATAATTTTGTTATTGAGAACAACGAATTATATATCGGGGATGGTCATGGGGTTAATGTTTATTCCAATACTAAGGGGGTTGAAAATCCTAAACTAATCAACAACTCTTTTTTTATTTATCATGCATTGAATAGATATGGTATTGCTGTTGGATCTGAATCTGAACAAGAATTTGATTTAATTGGAGCAAATATCTCCGGAAATAAATTATATATGCCAGCCGAGGAAACATATAAACATAATCTGTTTGTTGGATTTACTAAAAATTCTATAATTAGTGGAAATTATCTTGATGGCGGAGGATATGGTTTAGCTTTGAAAGGAAATAATGATGCTTTGATTTTTGGAAATGAAGTTTATAACGCTACTACTGTGGCAATTGTAGATAATTCTGGGTGGAATAATAAGATTTTTGATAATATAGTTAATTGTAATTATGATCGATGTATGAGAATAGATAATACTGAGTCTGCTGGAAGGCCCTTGTATAATTCTAGTTGGTACAATAATACACTTTATATCCCTCTAGACCAATTTGCGATTTATATTGGGGGCAGTGTCGATGTAATTGGAAGTGGGAGTCTTTTCTTTGATAATACTTATTACCAAGGAGAACATGAACAAATTATTTGTACCAAAAATGCTAGTTACTTTACTTTTTTTGATTTGAGAACTGAATTTGGATGGGGAGAAAACTCAGATTTGTTTGCTTTTGGAGAGGTTCCAGAGATTAGAAATATTTCAGTTTACGGCATACAGCCAACAAGTGTGAGAATAAAATTTAACACTAGTGAATCAAGCACCACTATTTTAAGATATGGAGAAGAAGATTTAGATATTGAAATGAATTCTACCTTGTATGGAATGGAACATAACTATGTTTTGTCTAGATTGGCTCCAAAAACACGGTACAATTATCAAATTACAGTTTGTGATAATGGAGAGAATTGCGTTGATTCAGATATTTTGAGTTTCAGAACTAAAAAAGGCGGAGGTATTAAGTTACATTTTATCTCAGATACCTTTGGAGATGATTTTTGGAATTAGTAAAAAGGTTTTTAAATTAAGTTTAGTCTTTATTTTCTATGAAAGCAAAAGAATTGAGGAAGAAATATATTGAATTTTTTAAGAAAAAGAAACATAAGGAAATTAAAAATAGTTCTTTGATTCCCGAGAATGATCCAACTGTTTTGTTTACAACGGCAGGTATGCACCCATTAGTTCCGTTTTTACTTGGTGAAAAACACCCTGCCGGAAAAAGATTGGTTAATTTGCAAAGGTGTTTGAGAACTGGTGATATTGAAGAGGTGGGCGATGATATGCATTTAACTTTCTTTGAAATGTTTGGTAATTGGTCATTAGGAGATTATTGGAAAGAAGATGCAATTAATTTTACATTCGAATTTTTAACTAAGGAATTAAAATTAGATAAAGATAGATTGGCAGTTTCGGTATTTATGGGAGATAAGAATGCTCCAAAAGACGAGGAAAGTGCTAAAATTTGGAAAAAAGTGGGAATAAAAAGGATTGCTTATTTAGACAAAAAAGAAAATTGGTGGGGACCTGCAGGAAAAACTGGTCCATGTGGTCCAGATACAGAAATATTCTATTGGAACTCCGATGACAAAGTTCCAGAGAAATTTGATGTGAAAAATGAAAAATGGGTTGAAATTGGGAATAATGTTTTTATGCAGTATAATAAAACCTCTAAAGGAAAATACGAGGAGTTAGAACAAAAAAATGTTGATTTTGGTGGAGGATATGAAAGAATCTATTCAATTTTAGAAGGCAAAAAATCACTTTATGAGTGTAGCTTATTATTGCCAATAGTTGAAAAAATAAAAGAACTTTCTAAACTAGGTGATGAGTTTTCTATTCGAAAAGTTTGTGACCACATTCGGGCTGCTACATTTTTACTTGGAGATGGAGTTGTACCAAGTAACGTTGACCAGGGTTATGTGTTAAGAAGATTAATTAGAGTTGCTATACGGCATGGAAATTTGTTGAAGATTAATAAAGATTTTACTAAAGAGTTGGCTGAAGTTGTGATTAAAATTAATTCGAAAGATTATCCTAATTTAAAAGAGAAGAAAAAGTTTATTTTGGATGAAATTGAAAAAGAGGAAATAAAATTTAAAAGAACTCTAGAAAGAGGATTAAGGAGATTTGAAAAATTTTCTAAAAATAAAAAAATATCTGGAAAGGAATCATTTTTATTGTTTCAATCTTTTGGCTTTCCTTTAGAGATGACTTTAGAAATGGCTAAAGAGAAAAAAGTTAAAGTTGCTGTTGGGGGTTATGAAAAAGAGTTTAACAAACATCAAAAATTGAGTAGAACAGCTACTAAGGGAAAATTTGGTAGTGGTTTAGCAGATACTTCTGAAAAAACAACCAAATTACATACTGCATGTCACTTGTTGCATTCTGCTTTACAACAGGTCTTTGGAAAGAATGTTGAGCAAAGAGGTTCAAATATAAATCATGAAAGATTAAGGTTTGATTTTAGCTTTGATAGAAAGTTAACCGAAGAAGAGGTTGTAAAAGTTGAAAAATTAGTTAATGATACTATCCAAAAAGGATTGGAAGTTATTAGAGAAGAAATGAGTGTTAAAGAAGCAAAGAAAAAAGGTGCAGAAGGAGTTTTTGCACACAAATATGGTGAAAGAGTTTTTGTTTATTCTGTTGGTAGTTTTTCAAAAGAAATTTGTTCTGGTCCGCATGTAAAAAACACTAAAGATTTAGGTAAATTTAGAATCATTAAACAAAAATCTGTTGGTTCTGGTGTTAGAAGAATTAGGGCAGTTTTAGAATAAAAAAAGAAAAAATAGTTATTTTATGTACATGCCCCGTTCATACACCAACTACTTCCGTTACCTGTAGAGCAATTATAATTCGTCATTGCTAGCGTACTATTAGGCATACAGTAATATTCCATTACATTAGAGTACCCGTCGTGATCTATACAATAATCGGTGAAATTAGTCAATGGATAATTGTAATTTGTTACTGTTCCTCTTACAAAATAATTAAGTCCTCCATCTGTATCTTCACACCAAACATCGGATTCATTTATTGTAAAATCACAATTATTGTAATAACTACCAAATATTGCAAAATCAGATAACGTTACATTCCCGTCATGATCTAAATCTGCTTCTGAACTTTTATTTTGATAATAAACTGCGAACAGCCCGAGATCTGGCAAGGTTACCTTTAGATCATAATTGTAATCTGCATCAAGACAGTTTGTTTCATTAGTTCCATTCCTTAGGAATATCCACTCTCCTTCCCCTTTTTGTACACTTTGAACTCCTGATTTTGAAATTGTTTGTTGTTCTGTATTTTTTGCTTGAGTTCTTGTTAATGCTGCCTTTATTATACCAAATAAACCCAATGGCTCTTCATTTGTTTTTGCAACTTCTTCAGTTGAATCGGATGTATCCATTGTTCCCTGTGCTGTAAGTGATTGTCTTACTGCACTTCCAGTTGTTCCACCATCTAAAGTGCAACTGGATATAGTTAAGACAGATACTAGCAGGATTATACTCAAAATTAATTTTTTCAAGATTTCCACCTCCATTATATATTTTTGTATTGCGGAAGCCAGTATATATACTTTTTGTTTTAAAATAAAAAAAGAGAAAAGATTATTTCCAAAATAAAAGATTGGAAATAATCATCTCTATAAAGTTGTTTGGTTTTGTGTTGGTTTGTTCTTTAAATAGTTCCCCAGTTACTTCATTTAATGAACCAGAATAATCTACACCTGCCTCTTCAGCCATCCCGATCATAGATTTACTAGCAAAGAATCCAAAATTGTTGGTCATTACTGAATCTGTTGCTTTATCGTAATCTGGGGCCGTTCTAGCTTCAGGCATGTATTCAACTGGAATTGCTCTTTCTTCATAGTATTCTTCAATTGCTCTTCTTTCATATATTAATTTTATATATGAACCGCCAGTTTTTCTAGCAATTGTTTTCCACTGTTGGATGCCTTCTTCATTCATTCCAGATCCTGATGCAGTATAAATTCTAATGTTTTTATTATGTGCATCTTCTACTGCATCTTTCCAATCATAGGAATAAACAGTTGTTGCCGTATTACTTGGTCTAACTTCTGGGTAATTTCCATAGTTTGGATAATCTTGATAATCCCTTTCTCTAGCCGGGGCATCTCCAATTAATAATATTGCTTTATGGGATGAACCTCTCCATTTCATATTATTAATTGCTTCAGATAAACCTACTTCAACTGCTTCTTCGTAATCTCCGCCACCACGAGTTTCGATTTTCCTTATAAAATCTTCTACTTCATCTAAATCATATGTTAACTCTTGTGTTTTAGTAAGATACTCGTTTTGTTGTGCTGGGTAATCTCTATATGTTACAACTCCGACCCTTACATCAGGTCTAGGTTGCCCAGAATTTATTCTATCCATTATGTTGATTAGTTCCTCTTTGACTGTTCTAATCTCATCGTGCATAGATCCTGTTGAGTCTATAACAAATACTATGTCTAGTTGTACTTGTTCATTCTCTGATGGAACATAATTTGGACCGTATTGATCTTCACAATCTTGTCCAGTTAGAGAAGGTAAATACTGGCAATACTCCTTTTTCCGTGTTTCATCATAGTCTCCCTCAAAAGCTAAAGCTATTGTTGAGAATAAAAAAAGACCGATGAACATCATACTTAGTAATTTTTTCATTTTATTTGAACCTCCTTAAAGTTCATAAAATTAGTAAATTTAGATTGTATTTAAACCTCTTTTAGGCTTCAAGTCTATTTAAAGTTATAATAGAATTATTTTTTTCTTAGTAATGAGAATAGAAAAATAAACAAAATTACAGACAACGATCCCATTAGAAAAAAGATGGCATAATTTGGCGGAACTGTTTGAATTATTACTTCTTGTGTTAAGTCCGCAACTTGCTCTGTTCCAGGAATTGCTTTCCCCATTGCTGTTTCTTGCATAACTGAATCTGAAGCTGCTCCAATTAACTTTGTTGATGATAATTTTGCATTTTGCCATAAATATATTGCTCCTGAACCCATCAGGCTTAACAAAGTAACTGGAAGAAGAGATTTTAACTTTGATAAAGAAGTTTCCGAATTGTCTGGGGAGATTATAATATATTTCTTTGCTAATTTGTAAACTAGCATTTCTTTTCCCTTTTTACTCCAAAAGAATTCTTTTGCATCTATTAATTTAGCTTTTTTTAATTGTTGAATATTATAATGTACTGTTGGTAAGGGCACTTTTAGATTTTTTGCGATATCTGATTCTGTTGCTTCTTTATGCTCTGCTAAATAAGAAATTATTTTTTGTGCAGTTTCGTTCGACATAGCATTAGCTACCGATTTTGAATCCTTCATTGATAATAGCATAAATGTTTCGTCTTTCATAATTTTTAGAGAAAAAGCTTGCTTATAAGTGTTTTTTTATGTTTTAATTCGTTTAAAGTTATTCAATTTTTATAGCGGGTTTAGAAGGCATTGCCCTTTCGTTACTTCTTTTTATCTCTATTTCTATGTTTAATTCTTTTTCTAATAACTCTTTATTTTTTTCTAGAACTCTGAATTCTTTTTGTTGTGACAGGACTACTTTTGGAATTTTTGATTCATTTCTTAATAAAGATGGAATTATTTTTGAAATCTCTTTTGCATGTTCTTGAACCATTACTTTTTTTATTAATTTTGAAAGTTCTCTAGTTTTTTTCAATTCTTCTTTAAAATTTTTAATTAGTTCGTATTTCCACCCTTCAGCCACCGATATTGTAGCTTTTTTAGGAACTATTTTAACTAAATCCATAATTGCTTTAACATCATTTATTGTATTTTTTACTAATTCTTCTTGAGCGTCAATTTCTGGATTAATTTTGGATTCATCACACTTTGGCCATTTCTCTTCTAGGACAAACTTTTTGTTTCCTAACTTTTCCCACAGTTCTTCTGCTAGATGTGGCATGAATGGAGATATTAGTTTAGATAAAACTTCTATTGATTCCCTTGTTATTTCATTTCTAGATAAGAAATTGATATAATCAGTTAGGTGAATTGTTGATAAGTTATATTGTAATTTTTCAATTGTTTCTGTTATGTTTTTTATTGTTTTATTTTGAATATTTTCTAGTTCTGGTGTTGTATCTTTGGAAAACTCTTTTTCTGTTAACGGAAGAATTTTGTTTATTACTTTAAATGAACCTTCTATCCTTTTATCATTCCATTCTTTATCTTTTTCTGGAGAGGAAATTGAGAATAGGAAAAATCTTGCAGTGTCTATCCCATATTTTTCTGAGATTTCTTCTTGTGAAACTACATTTCCTTTTGATTTTGACATTACTACTCCATTTTTGTGTAACATTCCTTGATTGAAAAGTTTCTGAATTGGTTCTTTTGTTTTTATTAACTTTAAATCTTTCAAGACTTTAGTTATGAACCTACTATAAATTAAGTGCCCAGTTGCATGCTCTTTTCCTCCAATGTAAAGATCAATTGGCATCCAGTAATTTGCTTTTTTCTTTGAGAATATTTCTTTTTCATTATTTGGATCTAAATATCTTAAGAAATACCATGAAGAGTCAATAAACGTGTCCATAGTATCTGTTTCTCTTTTTGCTTTTCCCTTACATTTTGGACATATTGCGTTTTTGTACTCTTCTGAAGTCTCTAAGGGGTTTCCTCCTGATTTGAAATTAACATCTTCAGGAAGTTTTATTGGTAAGTTTTTTTCTTTTTCAGGAACTAATCCACATTTGTCACAATACAAGATTGGAATTGGTGTCCCCCAGTATCTTTGTCTTGATAGAAGCCAATCTCTTAATCTATAATTTGTTGTTGCTTTACCTAGTTTCTTTTTTTCTAGGTATTTTGTAATTTCTTGTATTGCTTTTCTATTGCTTAATCCATTAAACTTATTTGAATTAATTAGTATTCCATCTTCTATGTATGCATGTTCTATTTCATCTATTATTTTATCCTTGGGAGTTATAACTTCTTTTATTGGAATGTCATATTTCTTTGCAAACTCGAAATCTCTTTGGTCGTGTGCAGGAACTGCCATTACTGCTCCGCCCCCATAATCTGGAACTACAAAGTTTCCAATGTAAATGGGAACCTCTTCTTTCGTTAATGGATTAATTGCATACTTTCCTATGAATAAACCTTCTTTTTCTGTATCTTCTGCAGTTCTTTCAAATTTACCTTGAAGCATTACTTTTTTTGTAAATTCTTTTACTTTTTTTTCATATTTTGTCCCCTTTACTAACTCTTGAACTTTCGAATGTTCTGGAGCAAAAACCATGAATGTAACTCCATATATTGTGTCTATTCTTGTTGTGAAAATTGGAATATCTTCTTTTGTATCTTTCAATTTAAAATTTACTATTGTTCCTTCTGATTCGCCGATCCAATTTCTTTGCATTTGTTTTATTTCTTCTGGCCAATCTAGTTTTTCTAAATCCTTAACCAAGTCTTTAGCATAATCTGTTGTTTTGTAAAACCATTGATTTAATTCTTTGATTTCAACTTCTTTATCCTCATGTCTCCAGCAACAACCATTTACTACTTGCTCATTAGCTAAAACCGTGTTACATTCAGAACACCAATTTACTGGAGCAGTTTTTTTGTATGCTAGTCCTTTTTTGAACATCTGTAAGAATAGCCATTGATTCCATTTGTAGTAATTTGGATCGTGAGAATAAATCATTCTTGACCAATCATAACTTAAACCAAGTTCTTTCATTTGCCTTATGAAATTTTTAATGGCTTTTTCTGTGAAAAGTCTTGGGTGTGAATTATTTTTTATTGCCGCGTTTTCTGCTGGCAATCCAAATGAATCAAAACCCATTGGATGCAGAACATTAAATCCTTGCATTCTTTTGAATCTAGAGAAAACATCTGTTATTGAAAAGTTTGAAGCGTGACCAATATGTAATCCTGAACCGGATGGATACGGGTACATGCTTAGGCAGTAGAATTTTGGTTTTTTAGAGTTTTCATCTACTTGGTAAATTTGTTCTTTTTCCCAAGCGTTTTGCCACTTTTTTTCTATTTTACTGTAATTCATAAGAATTTGTTAAAATATAAAGTTTAAATATTTTTGGATTTATTTATATTTCCTTTGGGGATTTTTTAATCTTATATGATAACCTATTATTGATCTCCCTTTAGGATAGTGGCCAAAAGCTTCCTCCACTTTTTTGTAAAATCCGATTACTGCCCCTTCTGGAGTTCCCAATTTCCCCATACTTGGCCCCCCTATGAATTCTTGCCATATTACTTCTATATCTTCTCCGCCCCTTACTAAGTAAACTTCATCTCCCCCGGGTTTTACTACGCAAGCTCTACCTTCTACACTCATCTCATCTACTTTCTTAATAACATTCTCCTGATCCTCTCGAATAGAACTAGCTAATTCAGAAAGAGTTAATCCTAAAATAGACCTAGATAATCTTTTCGTTATTTTTTCTTCTAATGAAAGGGCCATATATCTAAGTGTTAAACTAAACTTTATAAATATTTTCAAAGGTAGTAAGGTTTATAAAATAAGAATAGCCTCATTTTTATTACGGGTCCGTAGCTCAGCTTGGATAGAGCACTAGCCTTCTAAGCTAGGGGTCGAGGGTTCAAATCCCTTCGGGCCCGCTCTTTTTAAAAATTAAAATTTAATGAAAATCTGTACTTTGGTTGATTGTCTTGGGAGATATTTACTTGGTATAATGTGTTTGCTCCAAACATCTTTCTAGACAGATCAAAGTTTAATTCTTCTATACTTGAATTTCCATTGAATTCTGTTTTAGTTTTTGCTCCCATTCCTAATCTGAACTGAATTGGTAAATCTGCATTTAATCTATATTTCAAAGTTACCCCCCCTCTATCTATTCCGTGTAGTTCTGTTTTTACATCTGAATTTATATATGGAACACTAAAACTTGTTTTGGGTGTATAAGCATCTAGTTTTTCTTCTACTTTTGCTTGTAAGTCTTTTTCTTGTTTAGTTGACATGTTTAATTGAGAAATGTCAAAATCTCTTATTAGTCTTTCATTTTCTACTTGTTTTCTTTTTTCTTTTATCTGCTGAAAATTTGTATCACTAATTATGAAAGGCATTAAAGCCAATACTGTTATTGTTATTCCTTTTCTTAGTTTTCTTGAAATTTTCATTTTTTATTCAAATTTTGGGTGTTGAAAACTTTTATAAATATGTCTAATCCACTCTCATTGTGCGCACGTGGCCAAGCGGTTAAGGCACGAGGCTGCAACCCTCGTATCCCCGGTTCGATTCCGGGCGTGCGCTTTTATATTAAAAACTATCTGTAAATTAACAAAGAATTAAATATCAAACTTGTTTTTCTTTTTTGACTTCTTTTTTTTACGTCTTCTTAAAAATAAGAAAACTCCTAGAATTATAATAACACCTACAACTATGTATGTAGTTGTTTTTTCTGGTTTTTTGTTTTCTAAAGAATCTACAAAATAGGTCGAGTCATAAGAAACTGTTTTCCCCAACATCCTTCTTTCATTTGTTGAATCCGTGTAATGTAATCTCATAACTATTTCTCCATCTAAAGGAACTGCTTCAAAATCTGCAGTTGTATATTCATTTGAATCTAAGTCTCCAACAATATTTCTGTTTGAGCCTTTTATAATAATATTTTCTTGTTTTGGTATCTCTACAGTTAAGGCTTCTACATCTTGATTTCCTATATTAAGTATTTCTAAAACTAAGTTCCTAGTTTCAAAATTATAACTTTCCACATGTATCTCAAAGTCTGTTCTTCCATCTTCGATTATTATTGGAAATTTCTTGAAAGTATATAAATCTGAATGTAAAATTCTTCCATTTGAATACCTAAGCTCTAAATCATAATCTCCTTCTAGTGCATCTCTATCCACCCTTACTTTGTATAGAATATTCCAATTATAATTATGATCTCCCCCAATATAAGTTGGAGATTCTATTCTTCTCGTACTATCTCCTCCGTCTAAAGAAAATGGATATTCCAAAACTAATTCTGCTATTGCTCCAGATTCACAATTACCTACGCCATTTATTTGGAATAATACTTCAATATATTCCCCGGACAGTGCAGGATAAGGATCTTGATTTATTAGTGTAGCATCTAAATCACATTCGGATCCAGTAGAGCCCAAAGAAGAACTTGCAAAAACTAATATTATTAAACTTAAAATAATTCCATCGATAATTGTCCTTTTTTTCATATTTATCATTTTGTATGTTTCCTATATAAACTTTTTGTTATTCATTTCTTAATGCATCTACTGGATTAGTTTTTGAGGCTTTCACTGCCGGGAAAACTCCTGAAATTGCTCCAGTTATTCCTGCGAACAATATTAGTCCTACAAATAAATAAACTGAAAAATATGGTTGCAAAAAGCCCCACCCTAAATTCTTTAAAATTGCTCCGGCCGAATAAGAAATTCCCCATCCAACTGCCACACCAATTATTCCAGCAACTGTTCCTAAGAATGCACTTTCAAATAAGAATATCTCAAATATGCTTGAATTTTTTGCCCCCATTGCTTTTAGTACTCCTATCTCTTTATATCTTTCAAGTACTGATGTGATCATTGTGTTTGCAGTATTTATTGTTGAAACCAAAACAGAAATTAATGCTATCAAGATAACAAACCCAACAATTATATTTATGGCACTAGCGAAAGATTCTATTAACTCATCAAATGATTGAACATAAAAATCCTCTTTTCCTTCTTCAACGCCCCTAGACTTTCTTAAACCCCTCTCTATGTTTTCGTTTACTTTATTTATGTCTTTTATATCTACTCTGGCAATTATTTGACCGTATGATTCTTCATCTGGAAACATTTCTTCGAATTGATTATTGCTTATGTAAACTTGAGAATCATCCTGGGGATTTCCAATTTCTTCCATAATCCCGACTACTTTTAATTTTACTCCATTTACTTCAATATTATCATTTATATCAAATGTTTTTGGGAAGATTTTATTAGAAATTACATAATTGTATCCTAAAACAGCTACTTTCATATCTCCTGGTTTTAGTAGTCTCCCTTTTTCTACATCTATATTGAAAGAAGAAATTACAAAATCTTTTTTTGGATCATACCCAATTATAAATGTATATTTTTGGTCACTGTTTTGTTTGACTAACACGGCACCATAATATAATCCGCTTGCTTCGTAAACTCCTGCCGCTTTATTTATTTCTTTTACATCAGTATCGTTTAATACAACTCCCTCTACTGCTCCAAATCCTCCTGCGGTTTGTGGCATTATGATTACTTTATCTGCAGAGGAGCTCGAAGTTAGTTCATTCGTATAGTTATACAAACCATATCCAAAACTTATGAAAATAAAGATAGTTGCAATTCCAACTAATATAGAGAATATAGTAAGTGCACTTCTCCCCTTGTTTTGTTTTAAGTTCCTCAAAGAGTATCTTACACTTTCTATACTTATCATCCTTTCAGAGCCTCCACTGGATTTTGTTTAGCGGCTTGCATGGCAGGTATTATCCCGGCAATCCCGCCGATTAGAAAACTTCCTAGTAAAGTAAAGAATATTAAAAGAAAATTTATACTTATTGTTAACTCGGTTCCTAAAAAATTATTCATGCCCACCGTTCCAAGAAATCCTATTAATGTACCAAATATTGCCCCTACAATTCCACCAACTAATCCCAATAAACTAGATTCAATAAAGAATTGAAAAAATATGTGGCTGTTTTTTGCTCCCACTGATTTCATTATCCCTATTTCTTTTTTTCTTTCTAGAACAGATGTTGTCATTGTATTTACTATTCCAATAATTCCTATAAATACTGAGATAAATGCCACTATTGCTATAAATATTTGAACTCCTCCAATAATATTATTAACTGTCGATAGTGTTGCTTCTGGAGTACTAACTTCAAAGTCTTCTTCTCCTTCTTTAACTCCCCTTCTATTTCTTAAGAGTTTTTCAATGTCTTCTTTTGTTTTTTGAAGTTTCTCTTTATTTTTTGGTTCTACAATGATCATGTCTGCTTTATCTTCAAAACCATAAAGGTCTTTCATATCGTTTTCGTTCATAATAACAATGTTATCCATCATCATGCTTCCAACTTTATCAGTTATACCAATTACTTGGAAATTCTTATCATTTATTGAGATAGTTTTTCCCGGGGTTATAGACTTTCCACCCCAATCTTCTTTCTTGCCATAAAAATTATATCCTAAAACTACTTTTCCAGAATCTCCTTCTTTGATAAATCTTCCAAGAAGAACTTCCATGTTTAATTGTTCGTATATTAAATCTCTATCCTCTTTGTTATTTGGAACACTTCCCACATATCTAAATATTACATTATCATTAAATTCTATTCTTCCAGAGTCTATATTCCTTCTAACTGCATTTTCAACGCTACTTAATCTTTCTATTGCGTCTACGTCTCCTTGGGTTAAGGAATCTACTACATTACTTCCTGGTGGGCCATATGCACTTAACCCTCCTGCTTGAACTGTAATTAGTTCGTTAGCACTAACTCCTAATTGGCTTGCAACTGCCATTTGTAATCCATTCCCTAATGAGATTAAAGAAACAACTGCTGTTACCCCAATAAATATCCCAAGTAATGTTAACCAGGATCTAATTCCTCGGTGTTTAAGATTTTTTAATGCAAGAGAGAAAAAATCTAATATCATCCTACTTCTTCTCCTTTGGTTTGATTAATACTCCTCTTGGCCCCTTGTCCCATCCATTTTTTTTCTTTGTTATTTTCTCAATTTTTCCATCCTTTAGCCAGTATACTGTATCTGCGTGAGCTTTTGCTAAATCTGGATCGTGTGTTACCATAATTATTGTTTTGCCTTTTTTATTCAAGTCTTCTAAGAAATCCATAACTGTTGCTCCGGTTTTTGTATCTAAGTTTCCAGTTGGTTCGTCTGCAAGAATAACTTCTGGAGAATTTGCTAATGATCTTGCAATTGCAACTCTTTGTTGTTGCCCTCCAGAAAGTTCTCCAGGAGAATGGTGCATTCTATCAGTAAGTTGAACTAATTGCATTAATTTGTTTGCTCTAAAATTTCTGTCTTCTAAATCGTGTCCTTGAAATATCATGGGGATCATAACATTTTCTTTTGCTGTAAGATTATTAATTAGGTTAAATGACTGAAAGATAAATCCTATTTTTTTCCCTCTTAATTGGGCCAAATCAGATTCGCTGAATGTTGAAATATCTTCTCCATCTAGAAATATCTTTCCTTTTGTTGGAACATCTAGGCTTCCTATTAAATTCATCATAGTAGATTTACCTGAGCCAGAAGGACCCATAATTGCAACAAAATCCCCCTCGTTAATTTTTAGAGAAGCTCCATCTACCGCCCTAACAATGTTATCCCCCATACGATAGTATTTGCAAACCCCTTTAAGTTCTATAACTACTTTTTCATCTTCTTTTCTCATATGGGATTATTTAGAAAGGTATTATATAAAATTAACCAAAAATTAAAAAAGAAAAAAGAAAAATTATCTTCTTTTCTTGAATAACAAGACTAAGAAGTATAATGCCACTAATACTAAGACGATGTCTCCCAAAATCCAAAAGATTGTTGTCCAAGTATCTTGGTTTAATCCAAGACCTGCCCATCCAGTAGGTAGGAATACAACATTCTGATTATCTTGGTTAGGTGTTACTACAACTTCTTCATCTTCTTCGTATTCTTCAATACCTTGACATGGAGTTACAGTAATTGTATATGTTTCAACGTCAAATTGATCATCGTCTTCATCATATGCATAAAATTTCATTTCGTAACTATCCTTATCCAGTGTTGAAGGAAGCTTCACATTAAATTGAAGTGACCTATCTCTATCGTCATCGTCATTATAATCTAGGTCGAATGTTTCTGATGTGTATTCTAGATTCAGTTCATTAATAAATAATTTAATGTACATATCATCTAGATTGTTATCCCCAATATTAATCAAATCAAAAGAGACCATGAATTGGGAACCGCACCTTAAGTCGGTTGAAGACAAATCAATATCGTCGAAATATACTTCGTAGCTATTATCTTTAACTACATCTACCTGATTTCTGAAGATTTTTGTAACTTTAAATGTGTTACTTGAATCATCTTTATCTTCTCCTTCCACTCTTACTTTGATATCAAATTCTTCTTCATCAACACTTAATGGAACTTGGAATTCAAATCTAACATCATCAACGTCTCCTTGATCTAAGTCAAATTTAGATGCTTTTTCAGAAAGATCATCTCCACTGTCAATATCTATAACCCATACTTTAACTACTATGTCTTCCAAATCATAGTCTGCTATGTTTTCTACATCTATTTCAAAGTGGAATGTTTCTCCAGGTTCTAATTCATCATCCAAGTCGTCGTCGTCTAATTCAACTTCAACTATATCCGATGTTGTATCAATAGTTAATTCAAAGTTTTTTGTATCTTCAATGTCTCCAGCTTTTGCTGTGACTTTGATGTCTTCTTTCAAATAACCTAAATATTGATCTTCTTCTGGTGTAACTGTTATAGTAACTTGTTTTGTTTGACCCGGATTTAATACAAAATCGTTTTGGTCAAATGTTACTTCAATTTGATTTCCGCCATCATCTTCGAATGGATCGTCTGAATCAAAAGTAAGTGTTACTAAATCATAAATAACGTTTCCTTCGTTTTCTATGTCAAGAACAATGGATTCTGATTCGCCTTGATCTACTGAAATTGTTTCTTCATAAGAACTCAAATCAAAAAGTCTTTTTTCATTGACATCGAAATTGAAATCAAATGTGTCAATTTCTACAGCATCGCCAAATATTGTTATGGTCCCTGTATAACTATCTGCGCTTTGATGGTTTGGAACATCGAAACTAAATTCAATTATTTCTTCTTGACCATCATTAAACGGGCTTATAGTTTCTGGATTGAAAACTACATTTTCTTCAATCATACCTGGAATAGCTAACTCAAAAGTCACACCTGAATAAGTGGTACTATCATTATTGATTAATGTAAATTGGCCATTCACTGTTTCCCCTGGATTTACATCTTCTGTTACGCTATCCAAGGTTACAGTTGCACTGGCAAAAACTGCTACTAAAAGCAAAAATACTCCTAAAAATGATATTTTTTTGTTCATTCTGAAACCCCCATAATATCGATATTTTGTTACACTTGTGGAGTTGTGAATCCCTTATAAAGGTTTCTATGGGTTTTGAAGAGTTAATTTTATAAGTCTCTTTTTTAAGAGTATTGCCATGAATAAGTATTACTACCAATTAATTATGAGATTTCTCATTATTTTGATTGTAACCTTTGGTTATTCGGCGTTTTATGTGAGTTTAGCCCCAATTACCATCTATTTAAGCTATTTTTTACTAAATTTGTTTTATGATGCAGTGTTAATTAGGAATAGTATAGGTGTTGAGGATATGGGATTTAGGTTTATTGAAGCTTGCGTAGCCCCTGCTGCTTATTATCTACTTTTTGTTTTAGTTATAGGTTTGAAAGATTTGGAATGGAAAAAGGGTCTGAAGATGTTCCTTCTTGGATGTCTATTGATTTTGGGTATGAATCTTCTAAGAATTATTATATTGGTAATTTTAAATGTTGAATTTGGGACAAATTACTTTGATTTGGTTCATTTGATACTTTGGAACTTTGTTTCTGGCATATATATTGCTATAGTTTGGATATTCTTAGTTAAGAAGTTTAAAGTTGATAAAATACCTTATTACTCTGATTTGAAGTACTTTTATGAAAAGAGTTTTTTAAAGAAAAAGAAAGCCAAAATAAAGAAGTGAAACTATTAAACCGGCTACAAACACCCCAAATGCTATTGTCAATAATGCTTTTATTCTATTAATTTTGAATAACCATGCTGCAAGGGTTGCTGAATATGCCCCCGTTAACGGAAATGGAATTGCAGTAAATAAAAATAATGTGGGCAATTCCCATTTAGTTCCAATTCTATGTTCTATTTTTCTTCTAGTTTTAGTTATCCATTTATCAAAAAAGTATCTGTATGGTTTTATTTTGTAAAAATGTTTATGAAAAATGTCCAAAAATATGAAAAATAGCGGGACAACTAAAATATTAGCTAAAATAAGTAATATAAACGCCGTTGAAAAATCTATCCCAGATTGGAGAGCATAGGGAATTCCTCCCCTTACTTCCGAAATCGGGAGCATACTAAGGATTATTGCTTTTATCAGAACTATCATTTTGTTGGAATACCATTAAATCTTCTGTTGTAAGTTTTTTCTTTGTTTTTAATTTCTCTTCAACTTCTCTAACTTTTTCCTGTAAGAATTTTTCTGTATCTTTTGTATTTTTTGAAAGAATCTGTTCTCCCATTTCTTTTGCCGATTTTAATTTTTCTTTTAATTGTTCATTTACTTTAGAAAACTTTTCTTTTGATTCTATAAACTTCTTAAATGCTTGTTCTTGTTCTTTTCTAATGTCATTAATTTTTTTTGTTAACTCAAAAAACTCAGAATAGCTCTTTGCTTTTTTTGATTCGTTTTGTACTTTTTTATGTGCTTCTTCTGCTTTTTGTTTTGTTTCTGTTATTTTATCAGAAAATTCTTTTAATTCTTTAAATAAGGACTGAACATCTCCTGCGTCTTTAAGTTGTTTTTTGAACTGATTTATTTGTTTCATAATTCCTTTTTCTTTTTCAAAGGATACTCCCTCTGTTTCTATAGTAAATTCTAACTCTTCAATTTTCTTTATTAAATTTGCTGGGTTAAAAGTAATTTTCTTTTCTTTGAGAACCTTTTGTTTTTGCTTATCCATCTCTTGGAATTTTTTTATTAACTCTTGAACTTCTTTGTTGTATGTATCTCTCTCTGCTTTTAATTTTTGAATATTCTCGTTAGATTTATCTTTCTTTGATTTAAGAGATTTAATCTTTCCAATTAAGCTAGAAATGTCTTTTTTTAAATTTTCTTTTTTAGAAAACCAATTCTCTTTTTGGACATTTAATTCGTTTAAACTTCTCTTTAGTTGAATAATTTCTTCCTTTAATTTTCTCGATTGATTTTTATCCATTACGCATCACTTATTATGAAAATGTAAAAAAAGAGAAAGAAAAATTTAACCGAAAAGTGCTCCAAGTCCGGCAGCTGCCTGACCTTCATCTTTCTTTTCTTCTTCTTTTTCTTCCTTCTTTTCCTCAGCTTTTGCTTCTCCACCTTCTGAAGATGGTGCGGCACTTACAATTGCGGCTTCCTTAATGGCTTTTTCTATATCTACGCCATCAAGAGCAGCTACTAATGCCTTAACTTTAGTATCATCTACTTTTGCTCCTGCTGATTCCATGACTTTTTTTAAATTTTCTTCATTAATTTCACTACTTGATTTGTGAAGGAGTAATGCTGCATATATGAGTTCCATTTTGATACCTCCGTGAATTATTATTCACTTTCCTCCTGATTGTTATTTTCTTTATTCTCATCTGTCTTTGTTTCTTCTGTTGTCTCTATTTTCTTTTCCTCTGTTGTCTCTTCCTTTGTTTCCTCTTTTTTTGGTTCTACTTTTTCTTCGGTAGATTCAGGTACTTTTGTTGATAAAGCTAAAGCTTCACGCTCTGCTTTCTGAAGTAATATTTCAGTAGTTTCCTGAGTAGGATATGCTACAAAAACTGCAAGATTCAATGCTTCTATTACAGAGTTTTGTAAATTTTCTATGTATTCTTCTTCTCTAACTGATAATACGTCTGATCTAAATATGTCTCCATCTTGATACATGGCTTTTAGGTTTAATCCTATTTGTATTGGCTCTATTCCAAATTTATCTAAAACGGATGTTTGTTTATCTGTTAATATGTCTCCTTCTTTAGCTATTGTTGATTCTTTCTGAACAACTATTTTTCCATCTTCAACTGCTGCTATGATTCCTGCTTGAGCTAACTCTCCTATAATTGGTCCAGGAGTAAACGCTGTTGGCCCCGGCGGGATTATTAGATCTTTTGGAGCTATCTGTCCAGGTTTAGCTGTCATGTTTGTTTTGTTTTTATCTAAGCCCTTTGCTAATTTGAAGGCATCTTCATCTGTTAAAAGTAAAGCAGGAATACATTTTTCTAAATCTTTTTCTAGTTCTTCTATTCCTTTCTTTTCTGATTTTGATTTTTCTAATGCTAATTTAATTAAAGATTTTTTTGTTACTGTTACTTGCATCTTTGCTTTTAATTTGGACTTTATTTTTTGAAATTGTGCAGAAGGAAGATTAGTTAGGTCTACTATTCCTATGTTTTTAGATTTCTTAATTAGATTAATTATCCTTTCAAGTTCTTTTTTCTTTGCTTCTGATACGTGTGCCATTATTTTTTGTCCTCTACTTTCTCTTTAACTTCTGCTTTTTTCTTAGGTTTCTCAACTTTGTCTTTAACTTTCTCTACTTTTTCAACTTCTTTAACCTCTTTAACTTTTGAATGTAATACGGGTCCTTTGTCAGTTACCTCGACACTTGGAGACATTGTAAGCTTTAGAAATATAGATTTCAAATTGTCTTTTTCTTTTGGTAATGCATGCAAAATAGTATTATATGCAAAATCAATATTTTCTGCTATATCTTCTTCTTTCATATCTTCTGAACCAACTGACGCTTTCATAACTAGTTGATCTTTCATTACAAATCTAACTGTTGATTCAATCTTCTTTTTTATTGGTTCTAATGCCGGAATTACTGGAGGAACAATACATCCTGCCTTTGGATTTGGCATTTTTCCTTTTGGCCCAAAAACTTTACCAAATGCTGTTGCTATTTCTCCCATTAAATTTGCTTGAGCTAAGAAATAATCATACTCCGTAGCTAATTTTTTTGTTAATTTTTTGTCTTTTGCATATTTTTGGAAATCGTCCTTTAGAATAACTTTATCAAAAATTTTAGCTTTTGTTTCTAGTTCTTTGTCTACTAGTGCACAAATTTTTGGTTTCTTTTGTTTATCTTTAGGTAATTGAAAGAATAAATCTACTTTTTGTTCTGAATTTTTTGGATCTAATTGTTTAAGATTTATAATTAAGTCAATTGATTGATTAAAATTTCTCTTTTTAGAAAGTTCCTTTATTTTCTTTATTGAATCTAAGATTGCTTTTTTATTCATGTTTCCCTCCTACTAACGTAGTAATAATGGGTTAAATCTTGTGAAATTAGTGTATTTATAAATGTTTTGATTGGTTGCTATTGAGACAAAATACTATTAAGGTTATCATTAAGAAGCTATTCTTCCAACAACATATCCAAGCCCATACCCTATTAAAGTTTGAACTGCTCCTGTCGCAGATCCCCATATTCCTCCGACAATTACTCCTCCCGTAGTGCCCATGGCTGCAGCAGACGAAAAACTAATCAGACCAACTAGGCCCCCCTTAATAGCTCCCTCTCCTCCTCTAAGGAAAGTAGGACCATATTTGAGAGCAAACTCTGCTCCTTCTTTATCTATTGGAATTCCCTGAGCATCACAAAACCCATGATATCCTCCAGCACCTAAGGAAATCGCTCTAAGTACAAATGTTGATAGGGATGTTCCATATCCTGCACCATCTTCTGACATTTTTAATCTCCTTCTAAAATATAACTGTTTAGGGCGAATATCAATTGTTATTTAAATCTTATTAATTTTACTTGTTATTTAAATCTGGATTAGCTCAAAGATTGATCATGATTAAGTCTATATATTATGTGTGCAAATGATGGAGCTAATGAAACTTGCTTATACCACGGATTTTGTCTTTCAAACTCTTCTGTTCTTGGTATTGAATCTGTTGTCAGTAGTGCTGCTCCAGTTTTTCTTATTCTTTCTATAGCTTGACCATTCAATAATGCATGTGTACAACAAACTATTGAATCTAATGTTTTTTTATCTTCTAAATATTTAAATAATTTTTCTAATGTTCCTGCCGTATCCACCATATCATCAGGAATCAATATGTTGTTTCCTTCTATGTCTCCCTTTATAGTTAATTTATCTATTTTATTTACTGATCCTTCTGTACGAACCTTGAAGGCTTGAGCAATTCTAGAATGAAATTCTTTAGCATAGTCTTCCCCCCTTTTAGAAGCTCCAACATCTGGCGAAATTACGGTTAAGTTTTCTAAAAACTCTGAATGATTTTCTCTTAACTCTCTAAAAAATATTCTTTTTGCTTTTAAGTTTGTTATTCTGGCCTTGTCATAAAATCCGCCCAATTGGTCTGAATGCATATCGCAAGTTATTACGTTGTCTACTCCGGATGTTTCCATTAAATTTATTACCAATCTTGAGGTCAATGGTTCTCTTTCTTTGTATCTATCTTGTCTACAAAAAGGATGATACGGAAGAACTGCCGTTATCTTGTGAGCCCCATTTCTCTTTAGGGCATCTACTGTGATTAAGAATTCTAAAAAATTATCATTAACACTTCTTTCTTTGGTTGGATCAAAACAGCTTTGAACTAAGTATACATCTCTTCCAGTTACTGTGTCATCCGGGTTATCTCCATTTGATTTTACTATTTTTGTTTTTGCTTCTCCATCTGCAAAGTAATCTGTTTTTATTTGAGAAAGAGGTATTTTTTTGTGGTATAATCTGCTTAATTCTTCAGAAAGATTATTTGCAAATTGCTCCCCCGATCGGTTAGCATATAGTTTGATTTGCCCTCTTGACATTCTACTCGATTTAGAAAAATATTCGTTTATAAGGATTTATTCAATTAAATATACATATAGTGTTTCAAAGTCTATTTTTTCTTGATCAAGTTTTTTGAATTTGTAATTTAATTCTTTTAGAAGTTTGTCTACGTTCGGAGTTAGAGATGAGAAAACAATTAGAATTTTTCCATTTTTATTTAAATGATTTTTTGCTTGTTTTAAGAATTTGATTAAAATTTCATTACCTTTTTTTCCGCCCGTTGTTGAGAGTTTTGAATCTTCTGGTTCTAAGGGGTCTTCTGGGAGGTACGGTGGATTAAATATAATTAAATCAAACTTTCCTTTTATATTTTCAAATAGATTGGATTGTATTGTTTTTATTCCTAAGTTGTTTGTATGTTTTACACATGCCGGGTTAATGTCTGAAGCTAGAACGTTTGCTCCCAATGCCTTTGCTTCTAATGCTTGAATTCCAGAACCTGTTCCTAAGTCTAGAACTTTCATATCTTTTTTTATAAAATTCTTTAATTGCTTTTTTAAAAGGAAAGAATCTTCTGCTGGTTCGTAAATCATTTTAAGGCTTTAAAATACTCTTCAACCCTTTCTAGAATATTATTTAGGTGAAAGTTTTTAATTCTTTTTTCAAAAATATTGTGTAATTCTTCAAATTCTGTTATTCTATAGTCTGTTTTTACATTTTCTATAATATGTAGGTCTTTTAATCTTTTAAGTTGTCTTCTTACATTAGAAGAAGCTACTCCTTTTAATGGTAATTTGTATTTTTTTCTGTTTTGAATTACTTTGTCTCTTATTTCTTCTGAATTCATTAATAGTTTATCTTTTTTGTTTTTCATTAATACTTGAAAAACATCTACAATTATATCTCGTGAATCTCCCGGTTGTAATAATCCAATGGATAGACATACTTTTCTTGTTAAATCTCTTTTAGAAGCAGTGTAAGGCTTTTCATACCTTCTCAAGGTTATTTCAGATAAAGGAATATCTTTTGAAATTGTTTTTGGCATATCTAAGAAATATTGATAATTGTTTAAATAGTTTTGGATTTGTGAAAGGTTTATAAATTAAAATTTCTTATTTTTATTATGGTACATAGTAAGAAAGAATTGAATAAAGCCGGTACGGAACGTAGAATTTATGATAGTTTTATGAGAGAAATGAAAGGATACGATTTAGCTAATTATGATAAGGTTGAAAATAGTGAGTCAATTAGCCTAGGTATTTATTTTCCTGGTTTTTTAAGTGAAGAAATACAAAGTAAAGTTAGAACTGGTCATGTTGAATTTATTGCTAAAAACCGTGAAGGAAAGAAAATTTTTTTTGTATACGAATTCCTGAATGAAATAGATCTTAATGGAATTATTATTTCTCATGAAGATGGTTTAGCAGAAATTATTATGCCAAAGAAAGGTTAATTTTATATATTGTTTAATTGTTTGTTTAGTTAAAATGGCAGATTTAATATCAGTATTATCTACAGGAAAAGGCACTTGGGGGCACGTTAATGGTTTAATTAATGGCGAAGAGTGGAACAAGATTTATTTATTAACTAATGATTTTGGAAAGGATACTTTTAAGGCAAATGATAAAACGGAGTTGATTGTTTTGAATTTTAATGCTAAGGTAGAAGAGTTATCTAAAGAAATAGAAGAGAAACTAAAAGATAAAGTTTCTGGAGAAGTTGGAGTTAATTTTATTTCTGGAGCAGGCAAAGAACATATGGCTTTAATTTCTGCTTTGATGAAACTTGGAATTGGATTTAGATTAATGGTTTCTACAATGGAAGGAGTTAAGGAAATTTAGTAAGCTTTATATCTTCTTTACTTCTTCTTTTTTATATGGGACTATTTGATGATATTTTACATAATGATGAATCGCTTTTTATTAATGAGCAGGCCTTAGATTATGATTATGTTCCAAAAAAAATTCCCCATAGAGAGAATCAGCAGCATTATATTGCAGATGTAATAAAACCATTATTTCAAAAAAAGTCTGGAAGAAACTTATTTATTTTTGGAGCCCCTGGAATTGGAAAAACTGTAGCGATAAAACATGTTTTAAGGGAATTGGAAGAAAAAACAGAGGAAATTATTACTGTTTATGTAAACTGCTGGAAAAAAGATACTAGTTATAAAATATTGATAGATATTTGTGGACAGTTAAATTACAAATGGGTGCATAATAAAAGAACAGATGAATTAATGAAAATAGTTTCTGAAATTATTAATAAAAAATCTGTTGTTGTGGTTTTAGATGAAGTAGACAGAGTAAAAGATTTGGATATTTTATACAACTTCTCTGAAGATTTTTATAAAAAATGTATTTTGATGATTGCCAACGATCATGATTGGATAGTTAATTTAGATAGTAGGATAAAATCTAGGTTAAACTCTGATGTTTTAGAGTTTAAAGCTTATAATTACGATGAAACCTTAGATATTTTAAAACATAGGGCGGGTTATGCTTTTGTTCCCGATTCTGTTGAAAGAGAAGTTTTAGAATTGGTTGCTAGTAAAGCATTTGATAATGGGGATGTTCGTACTGGAATTTTCTTATTAAGAGAAAGTGGAAATATTGCTGAGATGAAAGCTTCTAGGAAAATTTCGGTTGAACATTGTGAAAAGGCAATTGAGAAGATGGATAGTAGTTTTAAAATAAAAAAAGTGGAGGACTTTGGAGATGAAGAAAGGAAAATTTTGGATTTGATTAAGGAAAATTCTGGTCTAACTATAAAGGAATTATTTGGATTATATCCCGGAAGTGTTTCTTATAGAACGTTTCATAGAAAATTAGAAGAATTGGATAAGAATAAAATGATTTCTTTGGGGGAGATGAGAGAAAAATCTAAAATTGTTAATTATAATAAGAAATTGAGTGAGTTTTGATAGTATATTTTGAACGATATATTTATTTAAAAGATAAAACCAACTAACTTTTTTATGGCTGAAAATAATTCTTCTGAAACTAAATCAGGAATTTATGTTATAACGGCAGCACAAGCTATTCAGTCTGATAAACATTCTAAGAGGCATATGAAGGATAGTTCAAGAGGTGCACCAAATAAGGAATTAATTAAAGGTTTAGAAAGATATTGTTCCGATAGGGATGCAGAATTGATAATCTTAAGAATGCCTGGCATGGATAACAGTGAAGAAAATATGCACCCTTTTTTTGATAAGAGAGGAGATGTTTATGATAGATTTAATAAAAAATTGAATGATGGAATTGAATTGTCTGATATGATGGTCCCCCCACAAAATGTAGATCCTGCTTCTGGAAGAGGAAGATTTGTTCAATCGGATTGTACTAAAGTTTTTCCACATACGAAGCAAAGATTAAAGGCTATACCTGCAAGTAATGCTAATTTACCAAAGCTTCTGATGACTACCGGGGCAATTACATATCCAAATTACCACCCAAGTAACCATCGTGGAGATGCTGCAAAAAGAGACCACATGTATGGGGCAGTTGTCGTAGAGATTATTGATGACACTTTCTATAATGTTAGACATATGAGGGCCCAACAAAATGGAAAATTTATAGATATGGGCTTGAAATATGATATGGGCAGGAAACCCACAAAGGCCAAAGTTGAAGCTCTTGTTTGGGGAGATGTGCATGTTGGAGATGACGATCCTGAAACAATGGGTGCTAACTATGAAATGATAGACCATTTCCAACCAAAGAGATTATTTTTACATGATTTTTTGAATGGTCATAGTGTAAATCCTCATGAAAGAGATAATTTAATGAGTAGAGCTCAAAATTGGGAAAAGGGAAGATTGAGTCTTGAGGAAGAATTAAAAAATGCTTATGATGAACTCCGCATTGTTTCTAAACTTATGGGAAAAAGAGAGGTAAATCTTGTTGCATCTAACCATCACTTCTTTTTGGATAGATATCTAGAAAGTGGAGATTTTACTAGGGAGCCATGGAATACAAAGTTAGCAATGAATCTTGGTCTTGCTATGATGGACGGTGAAGATCCTGTTGAAGCTGGTTTGAAAATGATGGGAGATATTCCTTCTAATGTTAATTTTCTAAAAATTGACTCAGATTATAAAGTCTGGGGATGGCAGCTAGGTAGCCACGGACATAAAGGAATCTCTGGAGCCAAGGGAAGTATTAGGAGCAGGGAAAATGCACACGGTAAAAGTATTACAGGACATAGCCATACTCCTGAAATCTTGAGAAATACTTATATTGTTGGAACTAGTACAGAACTAGTTTTAGATTATAATAAAGGTGATGTTTCTTCTTGGATGGCCGCCAATGCAGTTCTTTATGATGGGGGGCTAGTTCAAATGCTACCCATAGTTCATGGAAAATGGAAATTGAAAGAGTAATGGTTTTAATTCTAAAGTAACAATTCTCCTTGCCAGCTTGCCACGCACGCGGATAGGATATATAAATCGTTTATTCCATAAGTTGGTTAGAGGTGATAAAATGCTTATAAAACCAACAAAATATATCAATTGGGATGAATTTAAAAGTATAGACTCTGAGGCACAATTTTGGACTTCTGTTAATGATGACTTCATAAGATTTTTCAAGCAAGAAGGGGTGATAGCATGAATATTTACACTTTAGAGGATCAAGAGGGATTAATTGAGGATGGAACTATAGATGAGTATGATAGTGCCTATTTTCAAGGATATCTTGCCGAAACATAACTTTTTAAACCATTTATTTCTTTATTTTCTTTATGAAAATTTTAGCATTTACGGATCCTCATGGAAATGAACAAATTATTAGAGAAGTTATTAAACTAGCTAAGCTAAAAAAACCAGATTTAATTATCTGTCCTGGAGATTTGACTATTTTTGAGAAGAATTTAAGTGAAATTCTGGAAAAACTGAATAAAATCAAAATACCCCTTTTAGTTATACCAGGAAATCATGAGGAGGCCGGAGATATGAAAAAAATATGTGATAAATTTGAGAATATTATATATTTGCATAGGGGAATTTTTGAAATTAATGATTATGTTTTCTTTGGTTATGGCGGGGACGGATTTAGTAGTGAAAATAAAGAATTTGAAAAGGTTGCTAAATCTGTTGAAAAAAGAATAAAGGGCAAAAAAGTTGTTTTGATTACACATCAACCCCCTTATGGAAATAAATTAGATAATCTAGAATATTTTGATCATGTTGGCAATAAGTCTTATAGGAAATTTATTGAAAAAAATAAACCAATGCTTGCTTTATCTGGTCATTTGCATGAAAACTTTGGAGCCATGGATAAAATAGGGAAAACTATTATAATTAATCCTGGGCCGTTAGGAAAATTAATTAAAATTTGAGAATTCTTTCTGGAAAATCTTCTTTTGCTAATAAAATTGCTTTTGATTCCCTATGTGTATCTATTATTTTATAATCGATTAGTTTTGCTATTTTTTCTGCGAAACTAAAACAATCTTCATAAGAAGGAACATTTTCTTCTGTTAATCTTTCTCTTGATTCTCCAACCCACGAATATGATTTAACTTCTACAAACATCGGCTTTGCTTTTTTTATTAGTTTGGCATAGCCTGCTTCATCACACATGTTTAATTTTTTTACTGAAGTTATTCGTATTACAGTTCTTGTTTTTGCTTTTGATAGGAACTCTAGAGATTTGTTAAATCTTTCCCAATAATCTTTTAACATTGGATTGTCTATTTTTTTATAGAGTTCTTTTGTTGGTGCATCTAGAGATAGGTATAACTGGGTGGGCATTTCTTTTAATTTTTCTAATGTTTCTGGATACATTCCATTGGTTACTAAAAAAGAAGTGAATTTTTGTTTATGTAATTCTACTATTAGTTCGCTTAGTTTTGGATATATTGTAGGTTCACCAGTTAAAGATATTGCAAAGTGTTTTGGATTCAATGCTTTGTTTAACATTTCTTTATCTATAGTTTTGTTTCCACCAAATCCTGCTAATAATAATTTTTGCTGTTCTACTGAATTTTTTATTATTTCTTTTGGATCATCTAATTCTTTCATTTCTTCTGCAGTGTATAAATCTAAAGAACGCCAACAGAATTGACAACGATTTGGACAGATCATTGTTGGAGTCATTTGTACACATTGACAGGTATTGATTCCATAGAACTTTTGTTTATAGCAAATTCCTTCATTTTTTATAGCTCTCTTTGTCCATTCACATATTTTTACAGAACTATGTTCTCCTGTAAATCTGTATCCTTGTTTTAGTAATTGTTTTTTTCCTGCGTTCATTTTTTGAATAGGTTTTGATAATTCATAAAAATTATTTTTTCTAACTCTTCTTCTGTTAATCCTTTTATTTCTGAGATTTTCTTTATTGTTTCTTTAATATATGCCGGTTCATTTCTTTTTCCTTCATATGGACTTAGAAATGGTGCATCGGTTTCTGTTAAAATAGATTTCAATTGTATTCTTTTTGCAAGTTTTTTAAATGTCTTTGTTCTGATTATTGTTGCTGGGATTGAAAACACATATCCCAATGATTCTGCTTCTTTGGTTAGTTCTTTATTTCCACAGAAACAGTGCAAAATTACTTTTTTTGGTTTCGTTTCTTTTAGAAGTTCTATTACTTCTTCTTCTGCTTTTCTTGAATGGATTATTAATGGTATGTCTAATTCTTTTGATAAATCAATTAGTTTTACTAAAACTTTCTTTTGTTTCTCTATATCTTTTCCATTATATAGGTCTAAACCGACTTCCCCAATTGCTACCGGATTATTTTTTTTAATAAAATTCAGGGTTTCATCTATCTCCTCTTCTGAAAGATTTTCTGCTTCTACTGGATAAAGTCCAAATGCAGGTTTAATTATATCATATTTTTTTGATAATTCTAGAACTTTTTTGTTGCTTTCTAAGTCTGTTCCATTAGAAATTATAATTTTTACATTATTTTTTTTGGCATTCTCAATTACTTCATCTCTGTCTTTATCAAAGTCTTTGTAGTCCAAATGGCAGTGTACATCTATTAACATTTTGATTTAGTTGATGAAATATATTTATAAAGGTTATAGAAATTTATATAAACCTAAAATTTCAGTTTAATGGCATGAAAAAGAGAGGTATTAGTCCTTTAATTGCTACTGTCCTTATAATTGGATTTGTTATAATTGCATCTATACTTGTTTATAACTGGGGTTTTGATTTTCTAAAGGGAGAATTAGATAAAGAGAGTCAAAAAACTAAAATAGCCAACCCGGTTATCGGGATCGATAGCTACGGATACGAGTCTCAATGTGGTATTGAAAACTTATGTGTATTTATAGTAAATGATGGGAATGTTATAGTAGAAAAACTTGATATTCTAGTTGAGTTTACTGGTGGACAACAAATATTATCAAAAGATAAAACAATTCTACCTCATCAACAAGGGTGGGTTCATTTAGATGGATTAGATTGTAGTAACGGAGATGTTATTTCTGTTAAGGTTGTTCCAAGTATACTCTTAGATGGAGAAGTTACTCTAGTTGAGTATGCCTCTGTTATTACTTCTTCTATTAGAACGTGTGGTGATGAAATGGAAGATCCTGGTGAGATTCATTTTGTTTGGGAAACTGGAAGACCTAGTTGTGATTTTAATTGTGAGTATTTTAATTCTGTTCTAAATTCAGATGATCCTAGCCACCATTCTGTTAAGGATTTTACTTTCTTTAGAGATCAAAATGGTAAATTCCATATTATTTCGATAAAGTCTATAAAATGTACTGCGGAACCTGGATGTGAATGTAGTAATTATTTCTGCCAGGCTTATGATCCTTTGGCAGAAAATGAATTTTTACATTATACTTCCGATGGTCTCGCTAGTTGGGATAGAGAGAGTGATATAATCCAAGTTAGTGAGAACCCTGATGATTTTGATTCCCTATCTGTTTGGGCCCCTTATATATTATATGAAGAGGGTACTTATTATATGTTTTATACCGGTGTAAAAATGGAAGATTGTCCCGGGGCAGGCCAATGCTATGCCCAAAGAATAATGTTGGCCACTTCGATTGATGCATATAATTGGGAAAAACAAGGTTTTATTTTGGATTGTGATGTTGAATGGAATATGTGGCAGAACGATGAGTCAACATCTGCAGGAAAAAGGGCCTGTAGAGACTCCATGGTTTATAAAAAACCAGATGGAACTTGGATTATGTATTTGAGTACTCAAGTAGATGATACTGTAGACAAAGAAACTATTGCATATGCTACTTCGAATGATTTAACTGCTGGATGGTCCTTGCAGCAGCCTATAGAAGCAACTAGGGGGTATGGATCTTGGGGATCAGAAAGCCCATTTTTATTTGAATATAATGATAAATACTATTTGGTTTTCACGGGGGATACTTTTTCTGCCGCAGAAATCATTACAGAAACTACTTCTATAACTAGTGTTAATTCTCTTGCCGGAGGTTCTCCCACAGAATATTTGGAAGTTGTTAATAATGAACTACTTGATGGAAATTACTTTTTGATGTCTAAACTTATTTATGGTGACCAGATTAGAACAATTAGTTTTGACACCATAACTGTTTTATATAATGACAATCTTGGGTGGAATGATAATGAATATTGTGCTGTTTGTACCCCTCAACCAAATTTATTTGAATTATTGGGCATTTGTGATTATGATCAAGATTGTCTAGTAGAACTTGGTTGTGCCGATTATTCTGGCTTTTTAGATCACGAAGGATTGCCCTTGGATAGCACCCCTTACAAAGATAACCTATGTTGCGATATTGGAGATCCACTTGTTCCAGAAGATGCTTGTTGTGAAACTCCTTATGATGAAAGTGAAGAATGGACCTCAATTTGGAGAGGGGCATGGAATTGTTGGGAGATATGTGGTGGAACTACTTATTGGACCTCTGAAGGTGAAGATTTAATTGGTGCCGGTTATTGTGACTCAACTGGCCATTGTGATTGTAGTGGATGGATATGTGCAGGTGGTCCACCAGAATGTGTGAATTTTCCTTCTGGTGCTAAATAATAAGAGCAATTAAAGGCGCAATTAAAGAATTATATAACTGAGGCAATATTAATATTAATAGAATTAACAATAAGAATATGTTCATGTATTTGTAAATTCTTTTTGAAATTGTTTCACTTTTTGTAAAATGGAATGCGGCTAAATAAAACATCTTTCCGCCATCTAAGATTCCTAAAGGTAGAAGATTAAACAAACCAACTCCTAAATTAATTATAAATAACCAATATAATAACATGAAAATCCAACCAAGTGATTTTGATTTAATGTTTGAACAACCTTCATAACTTTGTGGGCTACAAGAAAGCTCTATCTCTCTTAGCCCCATATATCCGATAGCATTATTTTCCGGGTGTTCTGTAAGTGTAACTGGATAACTCCCTTTGTCGGTTACAATTTCTATTGTCTGGTGGGGCATTGTTTCATCTAAAGCTACAAAAATGTCTCCTGTATTTGATATCTCGTGTCCATTAATCATAACTAGTTTATCCCCTTCTTCAATTCCAACATTTTTTAATGGCCCCCCTTCATCTAAATTTTTAATCACTAAATCATTGGGTTGGCCAGCGAAATATGTGCCTATTGGAACAGCTACCATTATCATAATTAAGAAAACTACAAAAGCAGTAATAAAATTGGCAAATGAACCTGCGGATAGAACAGAAAGTTGTGCTTTTTTTGGTGCTTTTTTCATTTGTTTTTCATCTGGCTCTACAAAAGCAGCAGGTAGAACTGGAAGTAAAATTCCTAAGAATGCAAACCCTGAAGATTTAATTTTTATTTTATTTAATCTAGCAAATACTCCATGTGAAAATTCGTGTACTGATGCTAAAATTATTATTGCAATTACCCAGTGCATGAAAGATAAAGTTGGCAATCCTTCTGCAATTTCAACTCTTGGTAAAACCAGTCCAACTGGCGAGGGCATATTTAAGAATAAAAATTGATATGCTCCTTTGACTAATAAAAATAATATTGCTAACATTCCTAAATATCCAATAGTTATAGAAATGTAACTTAAAACTTTTAGAGTTTTTGGAAATCTGTTTGCTAGAGCGTCCATTTTTCCCAAACCCAATTTGGTCCGATAAATTATCATATATAGAATGGGATATGCTATTTTTTGTAATTCTATTTTTTTTCTTGTTCTAAAAATGAATATTGCTAGAAATAGTACCAAGAGTCCAAATAATAAAATATCTACATCTATCATCTTATTTTGCTTTTCTTAATGGTCTAAACGCTTTACAACCACACTTTTTACAAATTATTTTTCCTTCTAATACTTTTTGCATCGTAGATCTTCGTTTTGACTTACATTTTTTACACACAAAAACATTCATAAAAAGTCTTCTTTGTGCTTCTGGAAATTTAGTTGCCATTTTATTTTTGTTTTAATACTTTTTCTCCCAATATTATCCAATATGTTACTTGATCTCCTTCTTTTGTTTGCCCTTGTAATTCAGGAGGAATATTTAAATCGAATGTTTCATATGTTTTCATATCCATTACATTAGCCTTATCTCCGGATACTGAAAGTACTTGAGCAGTCTCTTTTTCTATTATGGGGACTTCTACTTTATCATGTCCGGGATATAACTTTACTTTCTTTGTACCGTCCATTAAGGATATTGCTGCTATCCTTGCTTTTGCGTGTCCATGCTTTCCTGTTCTTGAAATATCTATCGAAGATACCTTACAGGCAACGTTATCAAAAATGACATATCCCCCGACTTTTAGGCTAGAAGCTCCTACTACTTTTTTATCCATACACTAAATTGAGAAAAAAAGATATTTATAAAATTATTGTTTTAAAACTTCTTTAGTGTTTTTATTAATTTGCCAACTTCTTCCTTCTTTTTTTTAGATCTTAGACCTTTTTTCTTCTCTTCTAATAATTCTGTTAGAATAGTTTCTAAATATTTTACTCTTATTTTTGACTCTCTTTGTTCCTTTGAAAGTTGTGCTAAAGAGATCCAAAGCTGGGCTGTTTTTTTATCTTCAGCTAAATCTATTGTGTCTTTGTGTTCTGCAGAATTCTTTATTACTTTGTCTAAATATAATTTCAATGTTGGTTTTATATTTTCTCTCCAGTTTACCATAAAAAAGGGAAATGAAGAAAATTTATAAAAGTTTTTAATTACTTTTTATTTGCTAATCCTTTAAATGCTTCAAGAACTTCAATTGGTGTAGCAAAAACTATTGTGTTACTTTGATCAGAACTAAGATCGTTTAGAGTTTGAAGTGTTCTTAAATGTAATGCGCCTGATGAGCCAGATAAGATTGAAGCTGCCTTTGCCATATCTTTTGCAGCCATTACTTCTCCAGATGCTTTTATTATTACTGCTCTCTTTTCTCTTTCTGCCTCTGCTTCTTTTGCCATGGTTCTTTTTAGATTCTCTGCCAATTCTATGTGTTTTAGTTCTACTGACTCTACTTTTATTCCCCATGGGTCTGTTGCTTTGTCAACAATTTGTTGTATTCTTTTACTTAACAGTTCTCTTTCACTAAGCACTTTATCTAAAGAAACTTCTCCTACTACGTCTCTCATTGTTGTTTGGGCCAATTGTGAAACTGCATAATTATAATTTTCAACTTTTAATATTGCACTTTGGGCCGTATCTACCTTATAATATAATACTGCATTTACATTTAAACTAACATTGTCTTTTGTCATACAGTCTTGATTAGGAACATCCACAGCTTTTATTCTCATATCTACCCTTTTCCATTTTTGAATTATTGGAAAAACAATTCTTAGACCGGGTTTCATTACACTAGTAAATTTTCCAAGAGTGAACCTTACTCCTCTTTGATATTCAGTAACTACCTTAAAACCTGATAAAATATATAGGATTAAAATAACAACTATGTTCCATCCGCCACTAAGTCCAAATAACATATTGTATGAATATTCGGTTTGATTAATAAGGTTTTTGATTTGGGGCAAGTTTTAAATATAGTAGTCTTTCTCAAGTTTTATGGCAAAGATCAAAAAAGGAGATTTTATTGAATTAGATTATACTGGAAAGCTTACTAATGATCAAGTTTTTGATACTTCTATAAAAGAAATTGGAGAACAAAATAAATTACAAAAGCCTTCTTATGAACCTTTAATTGTTTGTGTTGGTGAAGGCCAGGTAATAAAAGGATTAGACAAAAATTTAGAAAGTTCTGAAACAGAAAAAGATTATACTTTTGAAATTCCTATGGAAGAAGCATATGGAAAAAAAGATCCAAAATTGATGAGAGTTGTTCCTAAATCATTATTTACTAAACAAAAAATGAATCCATATCCCGGAATGCAAATAAACGCTGAAAATATGATGGGGATTGTTAGAAGTGTATCTGGTGGAAGAGTTTCTGTAGACTTTAATCACCCCTTTGCAGGTAAAGACTTAGTTTTTGATGTTAAAATTAAAAAAATTCTAGGTAATCCAAAGGAAAAGGTTCAAAGTTTGCTAAAAATGCTACTTCGATTAGATCCAAGTAAATATGAGCTTGAAATTAACGCAGATAAAATGATAATAAAGAGCGAACTAAAACTTCCAGACGTTATGTTGAATGCAGTAAAGGATAAAATTTCTAAATTAGTTCCAGAAATCAATTCTATTGAGTTTTCCGAGGAAAAAAGTAAAGCAACCACTCAAGAATAATTAACTTTATATATTGAGATTATTTCCCCCAAATAACACGATTAAAGGGGTTAAAGATGGAAAGCTTTATTGAAGATGCAAAATCTATTGATTCAATTTCTAGGGCGTTGCCTGAAAAATTGAGTAACATTGATGAAGAATTAGAGTCATTAATTTCTGCACAGAAGGCAAAAATAAAAGTTATTGGTGCCGGGGGTGCTGGAAACAATACAATTAACAGAATTTCTGAAGTTGGGATTGCTGGTGCACAAACAATTGCTATTAATACTGATGCCCAAGATTTATTATATACTAATGCAAATACTAAAATTCTAATTGGAAAGGAACTTACTCAAGGACTTGGTGCAGGAAGTGTACCTCAAGTTGGTGAAGAAGCCGCAAGAGAGAGTGAACATGAAATAAGAGATTCTTTGAAGGGCGCAGACATGATTTTTGTTACTTGTGGCCTTGGTGGTGGAACTGGTACTGGAAGTGGTCCAGTTATTGCGGATATTGCTAAAAAATTGGGAATTTTGACAGTTGGAATTGTTACTATTCCTTTTGAAATGGAAGGTCAAAGAAGATATGAGAATGCTCTTATTGGATTAGAAAAATTAGAAAACATTGTTGATACATTAATAGTTATTCCAAATGATAAATTACTAGATTTGGCCCCGGATTTACCTTTGCATACTTCTTTTAAGGTAGCTGATGAAATTTTGACTAATGCTGTTAAAGGAATTGCAGAATTAGTTACAAAGGCAGGCTTGGTTAATCTAGACTTTGCTGATATTAAAACAGTTATGGGAAAAGGGGGTGCTGCTTCTATTGGTGTTGGCGAATCTGATAGTGAAAATCGGGCAATGGAAGCCGTTGAACACGCAATCAACAATCCATTGCTTGATGTAGACATAACTGGAGCGGATGGTGCTTTGATTAACATTGTCGGCGGATCTGATATGTCTTTGGCAGAAGCCAAGGGTGTTGTAGAGAGTGTTTCTCAAAGATTAGATGAGGATGCAAAAATCATCTGGGGAGCACAGATTTCTGAAGATATGGACAAAACCTTGAGGGTTATGTTGATTGTTACGGGAGTTCAAAGCCCACAAATCTTCGGACATAGAAACGTTCCAGCAGACAAGAAGAGAAAAGATATTGAAAACGAGCTTGGAATTGAGTTCGTAGATTAATTTATTTCTTTTTTATTATTCTTTAACCAGTAGAAACATTTATAAGTCTATTAAAAGCAACATTTTTAAATTCTTTGTTATTAAAATCACTAGAGAATGGAACAAGAAAAACAAAGTTTTGGATCAAAGCTTAAAAGCTTTCTTTTGCAAAACAAAAGGGTATTGAAGGTTACAAGAAAACCAAATAAGGAAGAATATAAAATAACTTTGAAAGTAGCAGGATTAGGAACTTTATTAATTGGTTTTGTTGGCTTTTTAATTTATTTAGCAGGAGCATTAATAACAAAATGAGCGAAGAAGAAAAAACATACATATTTGCCTTAAGAACTACCGCAAATAGAGAGGATCAAGTCTTAGATTTTGTATCTGCAAATGCTGAAAGAAAAGGGATTAAAATTTATAGTGCTTTTAGACCTCATGGTTTGAGAGGTTATATTTTTTTAGAAGCTGCCTCAAGAGCAGAAGCCGAAGAAGGAATTTCTAGGGTCCCATATGCAAGAGGTTTATTGGCTAAGCCATTAGAATATTCAGAAGTAGAATCAATGTTGGAACAATCAAAAACCGAAGTTAATATTAAGAAGAATGATATCGTTGAAATTATCACGGGTCCTTTCAAAAGAGAGCAGGCCAAGGTTGTTAGAATTGATATGATAAAAGAAGATGTTATTGTGGAATTGTTGGAAGCTGCTGTTCCTATTCCAATAACTGTTAAATTAGATTCTGTTAAAGTAATAAGAAGAGAAGAAGGAGAAAAAGAAAATGAGTAAAGAAATTGTTGATGTTATTATAGAGGGCGGAAAAGCTTCAGCTGGAGCCGCAATGGGAAAAGCTTTTGGTCCACTTGGAGTAAATCTTCAAGCTATTTTAGAGGAGATTAATGAAAAAACTAAAGATTTCAAGGGAATGAAAGTTCCTGTTAAGGTGATGGTCGAAACTGAAGATAAAAGTTTTGAAATCGAAGTTGGAAGTCCTTCTGTTTCTGAATTAATTAAAACTGAAATCAATCTTAAGAAAGGATCTGGTGATCAAGCTAATGCCAAAGTTGGAAACTTGGCTATTGAACAGATTATAAAAATTGCTAGAATGAAAAAAGATTCTATGTTAGCTAATAATTTAAAATCGGCTGTCAAGATGGTTATAGGTAGCTGTCAAAGTTTAGGTTTGTTGGTTGAAAGCAAAGAAGCTAAAGAAACTTCTCAAGATGTTTTCGAAGGCAAGTATGATAAAGAAATCAATGAAGAAATGACTGAAGTTTCTTCAGAAAAATTAGAAAGATTAAATTCTGAATTTAGAGACTTAGAAAAGAAACAGGCCGAAGTAGCTAAAGCTAAGGAAGAAGAAGAGAAGAAGGAAGCTGAAGAACCTGCTGAAGGTGGAGAAGCTGAACCGGTTGCCGAGGGTGCTGAAGAAGTTAAGCCTGAAGAAGGAAAGGAAGAAGAGAAAAAGTAGTTCTCTTTTTGCTAAATCTTTTTAAACTATTCTTTGCTCCCCCTTTTATGGCTAAAATGTACTTCGGTCATCCTGTAAATACATATGGGACTGAGCAAGAATCTGAATTAGTTGAGAAAATCAAAAAAGTGTTTCCAGGCCACGAAGTTGAAAATCCAAATCAACCCCATCATGAAGAAGGATATCAGGCCCGTAAGTCTCGAGGGGAAAGAGGGATGGATTATTACTTCAAAGATGTTTTGCCAAATATGGATGCTGGAACTTTCTTGCCTTTTGAAGATGATATGTTAGGTGCAGGTGTTTATGGAGAAGCAGAATTTTTAGCTGATGCTGGAAAACCCATATATGAAATTTCTATTGGTGGCGTGATAACTAGATTAGAGTTAGATGAATCTAGAAGGTTATCTGTAGAAGAGACTCGAAAAAGAATTCGTGGTTAATTTTTGGCAGAAAATATTCTAAGTTCTGGACGTATTGAGTATGTGTCTAAGGTTGCCATTCTTGATCTTATTATTCTGAAATTTGCATCTGAAAGAAAATTTTCTAATTCACTAGATAGAAAAGATGAAAAGAACTTTTCTATCCTCTCTTCGTATCTCGGATCTACTCTTAACTCTTCTCCTTCTCCTTGTTTGACAACACAATAAAATATTCCTCCTCTTTTTAATACCCTATACACTTCAGATAGTGCTCCAGGAATATCTGATTTTGGCAAATGTAATAATGAAGTTACCGACCATACCCCATTAAATGTCTCGTCTTCAAAATCTAAATTTCTAATGTCCATATTCATAAAGTCTGCTTTTGGAGCAATTTTGGATGCAAAATCATTCATTTTTTGGGATAAGTCAATGCCGGTTACTCTATATCCAAATTCTGTAAATAATTTTGCGTCTCTCCCCGGTCCAGAACCGTGGTCTAATATGTGTGCTCCAGATCCAACCAATGCTGTAAAAAGTTTGGCTTCTTTTGAATGGAATAAATCCTTTGTTTTTTCGTGATAATCTAAAACTGTTGCATCATATGCTTGAATTGTTGTCTCGGTGTTTCTATCCATAATTTTGTCATTGTATCTTAGCTTATAAAATTTTAGTAAACTTTATTAATGTTGTATTTCCACTAAAATTTATGAAAGGGATTGTGGTGTAGTTTGGTAGCATTGGTGGTTTGGGGCCACTAGACCGGGGTTCAAATCCTCGCAGTCCCATTTTTTTACATAGAAACCTTTTTAAAAAGGAATTTAACACTGAATTACTAGTTAAATAGAAAAATGGCAAAGAAAAAAGTTGGAAGTGCAGGAAGATTTGGTGCTAGGTATGGTGGACCTATCAAACATAAGTTATCTAAGATAGAGGCTAAGCAAAAGAAAAAGTATACTTGTCCTAAATGTTTAAAAGATAAAATTAAGAGAGTTAGTGCGGGAATCTGGCAATGTAAAAATTGTAATGTGAAATTTGCTGGAAAAGCCTATGCATTTGATGAATAAAATGGCAGAATATAAATGTTTTAATTGTGGGAAAATTGTAAAAAGCGATACCGTTAAAAAGCGAGTAAGATGTCCATACTGTGGTTCAAAAATATTGTTCAAACCTCGAACGGTTAATGTTAAAGTCAAGGCGGAATAAAAATGGAAGAAAAAGATGCACAGAAAAAAGTCGCTGAGTTGCAGATGATGGAACAAAAGTTACAAGGGTTTCTTATGCAAAAACAAACTTTTCAAGGTCAATTTCTAGAATTAGAAAATGCTTTACACGAATCTAAAGGTTCTGAAGAAGTTTATAAAATTGTTGGGCAAATTGTTGTTAAATCTGAAAAGGATAAATTGGTTAAGGAACTTGAAGATAAGAAGGATCTGCTTGACAAAAAAATAAAAGAAATTGAAAAACAAGAAGAAAAAATGAGGGAGGAAATTATGCCCTTACAAGAAGAGGTTATGAAATCCTTAAAAAATGACAAATGAATTATTTGGTGAGATTATTGCATTGTTAGATGAATTAAATAATGATGAAAATTCTCCTAAGCTGGTTAAGTGTAAACTTAGAGAAGTTTATGATAATTTAGTTAATAATGAAAGTGCTGTTTCTCTTAAAGTTGATAGGTCCCTTCAGGATCTTGATGAGTTAAGCGAAGATGCCAATATTCCTGTCCACATAAAAACCCAGATCTGGGATATAGTGAGTAAATTAGAGAGCATTCCACAATAGAAATCTTTATAAATTTTAATTCGCTACCCATCAAAAGAGGTAAAAATGAAGGAATTTTTTTCGAAATTTAAATCAAGAGGTGCGGGATATGAGGAGGAGTTTCCTGATGAATTCAATGAGGATTATGTTCAGTTAGAAACAACAACTTCGAAAGATCCAAAGGCAAAAATTGTTGTTAGGCCGTTTATACTTGATGATTTTACAGACATAAAACCAGTTTTGGATTCTTTGAGAGAAGGATACACTATCAGTTTGGTTAATATAAAACCTTTAAGGGAAAGAGATCCAGTAGAACTAAAAAGAGCCATAAACAAGCTGAAAAAGACTTGTGATGCGATTGAAGGAGATATTGCTGGATTTGGAGAAGATTGGATTGTTGTTACTCCTGGATTTGCTGGTGTTTATAGATCTGGTAGTCGCGTAGAAAGTACTTCTGAAGATATGGTAAGTGAAGAATAAATAATTTTATAAACATTTTCTATTCTTTCTTTTTATGGATACATTGAAAAATCAACCTTGTCCTGTTTGTGGTAAGAAAAAGGCAGTGTTAATGGAAGAAGAAATAGATGTCCCTTATTTTGGAAAGACTTTCGTTTTTAGTATCTGTTGTGAAGATTGTGGATTTTCTAAAGCGGATATTGAAGCGGTTGAAGATAAAGAACCAGTAAAAATTACTTTCGAAACAACTTCTGAAGAAGATATGAAGGTTAGAATTGTTAAATCGTCTAATGCTTTGGTTAAGATACCTACCTTAAGGATGAGTATTGAGCCAGGTGAGGGTTCTGATGGATTTATTTCTAATGTTGAAGGATTAATTGGAAAATTTGAAAAGGTCATTGAAGGGCAGAGAGATAGTTCTGATGACCCTTCAGTTAGGAAATCTGCTAAGAATTTATTGAAGAAAATAAGGAAAATAAAATTTGGAGATCTTCCTATGAAAATTGTTATAGAGGATCCTTCTGGAAACTCTGCTATAATTTCGGATAAGGCAGAAGTTAGTAAGATGAAGAAGAAATAATGGAAGAAAGAACTATTCAAGGCGTTAAGACGATTTTTGTACCTGCTGAAGTTGAAAATCTTAATATAAATAAATTTTTGAAAAAAATAAAGATTAAAGAAAATAAAATTGGTTTGGTTTCTTCTATTCAATTTGTAAAGTATTTAGATAAAGTTAAGTTATACTTAGAAAAAGAAGGGAAAAAAGTAGTTGTTGCTGGACAAATGGTTGGATGTAATGCTGGGAAAGCAATTCAATTGAAAGATAAAGTAGATGCTTTTCTATTTGTTGGTAGTGGAGAGTTTCATCCTTTAGAGTTGATTGATTCAACTAAAATAAAAAAACTATATTTTTTGAATCCGGTAACTGAAAAATTTTCCAAATTTAAAGAAGAAGAATTAGAAATGTTAGAGAAAAGGCGAAGAGCTAAAGTTTCTAAATATCTTATGACAGATAAAATTGGAATCATTGTATCTACAAAACCTGGACAGCATGCATTAAAAGCTGCCTTAAAATTCAAAGAAACCTGTGGAAAAGAAGCTTATGTTTTTATGTCAAATGAGATAGACATCAATAGATTAGAAGATTTTAATGATATTGAAGTATGGGTTAATACCTGTTGCCCCAGATTAGAAGGAAAGGGTATTGTTTCTTTAAGAGATATCCAAAAGCTATAAAAATACAACTAATTCTAAAGAAATATGAAAGTTGAAGATAAAGTACTAGACTTAGCAAAGAGAAGAGGTTTTGTTTGGGGACCAAGTCCAAATATTTATGATGGCGGATTGGCTGGTTTTTATGATTGGGGCCCATTAGGAAAATTACTAAAAAATAAGGTTGAGAATGTTCTAAAGAAAGGTTTTATGGGCTTTGGTTTTTGGGAAGTCGAATGCCCAAGTATAATGCCTGCCAAAGTTTGGGAAGCTTCTGGCCACCTAGATGGTCTTACTGATTATGTTACTAATTGTAATAAATGTGGTTCTGCCTATAGGGTTGACCATTTAATGGATGATGTTGAAGATACTGATCCGGACAAATTAAAGGCTCTTTTGAAAAAAAGAAAGATAAAATGCCCTTCCTGTAATAAAGGTACTTTTGACAATGTTGAAAAGAGGAATCTAATGATGAAAACAGGAGTTGGTTTAGATCAAGAAGTGTTTTTAAGACCCGAGACTGCCACAACTACTTATTTATTATTTCCAGAATTATATAGATTTTTTAGAACTAAAATGCCTTTTGGAGTTTTTCAGATTGGTAAGGCATATAGAAATGAAATTAATCCAAGACAAGGCGTATTTAGGACAAGAGAGTTTACTCAAGCAGAGGCTCAACTGTTTATTTTAAGTGAACAGGAAAAGAAATTTGAAAAATTCAAGGAATTCTCATCTGAAACATTTCCCTTGATGAAATATGGTTCTAAGAAAACTGTGAATGTTAAACTTGGTGATGTTGTAAAGAAGAAATATATGAAAACTGAAGCATATTCGTATATTGTTTATGTTGCATATAAATTAGTTAAAGATATGGGATTTGATCCAAAAAAGATTAGAATAAGGCAACATAATCCAAATGAATTAGTTCACTATGCAAAGGATGCTTGGGACATTGAAGTTAATACTGATAGATATGGGTGGTTTGAACTTTGTGGTGTACATGATCGAGCAGATTATGATTTAAAACAGCATAGCAAATTTTCTAAAACTAAAATGGAAGTTTCTGGAGAGATTCCAAAAATCTTGGAGATTGCTTTTGGATTAGAAAGAACAACTTATGCTTTACTGGAAAATTCTTTAATTGATGATAAGAAAAGAGATTGGTTAAGTTTTGATAAAGGGATGGCACCAATTGATGTTGCAGTCTTTCCTTTGATGAAAAAAGATGGAATGGATAAAGTTGCTAAGGAGACCTTTGAGGAGTTAGATAAAGAGTTTGTATGTGTTTATGATAGTTCTGGTAGCATAGGTAGAAGATATAGGAGAATGGATGAAGTGGGTACAAGTTTTTGTATAACTATTGATCATGATTCCTTAAAGAAGAAAGATGTTACAATAAGAGAAGTTTCTACAATGAAACAAGCTCGGGTTAAAATTTCTAATCTTAAGACTCTTGTGAGAGAACTATTATCTGGAGATTTGGACTTTAAAAAAATAAAATAGAATTTAATTCCGAAAGCTTTATATATTACATATGATGCCTACATCATATGATTGGTTCAACATATATGGGTTTCTTTAAAACCCTATGTAACGAAACTAGATTGGATATTGTTTTATGTCTAAAAGAAAAACCAAAGAGTGTTAGTCAAATCATAAAAGAATTGGAGATTGAACAAAGTAGAGTGAGTCACAATTTACAGTGTCTAACTAAAAATGGTTTTTTAACAGTTAAACAAGAAGGAAAACAGAGAATCTATTCACTAAATAAAGATACGGTGGAGCCAATTTTAAGAGATGTAAAAAAACACATTAAAAAAAATAAATTATGTTCATGTTAAGGAGGAAAAAATGGAAAAAACAAAAGAAAATTTAAAAGCCGCATTTTCTGGTGAAAGTCAAGCTAGAAATAAATATGATTATTTTGCTAAAGTTGCTAGAAAAGAGGGATATAATTATGTTGCTAGAATCTTTGAAGAAACTGCATTGAATGAAATGCAGCATGCAAAAGAAGAGTTTAAACTTTTGAATGGAATTGGGGATACCAAAGAAAATCTTAAGGCAGCAATAGAAGGAGAGCACTATGAAAATACTGAGATGTATCCTGAATTTCAGAAAGTTGCTGAAGAAGAAGGAGATAAAAAGGCAGCGAAAGTATTTATGCAAGTATCTAAAGTTGAAAAAGAGCATGAAGAAAGATTTAAGAAATTACTAGAAATGGTTGAAAATGGAACGGTATATAAAAGAGATAAACCAATAACTTGGAAATGTAGTAAGTGTGGATTTATTCATGAAGGAATAGAGCCTCCAAAGAATTGTCCAGCATGTGATCACCCAACGGAGTATTTCGAACCAGAGGATTTGTTTTAAAATGGAAAAAGTAATAGTTTATTCAACACAAACCTGCCCTTATTGTGATATGGTTAAGAACTTTTTGAAAGAGAAAGAAGTTGAATTCGAAGAAATAGATGTTGGAAGCGATAAAGAAAAAGCTCAAGAAATGGTTGAAAAATCTGGACAAATGGGTGTACCTGTTGTTGAAATAGGTGGAGAAATGGTAGTTGGTTTTAACAAAGAAAGGATTGATGAACTTTTGAAAGAAAAAGGAATTTCAAAGGAGTAAAAATGGAATATGATAAATTTGGACCTGAAAAAATTATTCAAGTATATGATCCAGAAACCGGAATGAGGGGAATTACAGTAATTCATAATACTAATTTGGGTCCTGGCAAGGGAGGAATTAGAATGACTCCTTCTGTGGATGTTGAAGAAGTTTATAAGTTGGCAGAGACAATGACGTGGAAAAATGCTTTAGCTGGAATTCCTTTTGGTGGTGCAAAGTCTGGCATAATTGCTAATGATAAAGCGTTAACTCAAGAACAAAAAGATTCTATTGTTGCAGCATTTGGAAAAGCAATTAAAAATATTGCTCCTTCTGAATATATCGCTGGTCCAGATATGAACATGGCTGAACACGAAATGAAGGTTTTAGTCGAAGCCAATGGAGAAAATAATTCTGCTACAGGAAAGCCAAAAGACATGGGGGGATTACCTCATGAATTGGGGAGCACCGGTTTTGGAGTTTATCATGCTTTATTAACTGCTTTAGAATTTACTGATTTAAAAAATCCAACTGTGGCCATTGAAGGATTTGGAAACGTTGGGACTTTTGTTATGGAATTTTTAGAAAAAAAAGGCATAAAAGTTGTTGCTGTTTCAGATTCAAAAGGAACTATATTCAATGAAGAGGGGTTGGATTATAAAGAACTAATGAAAGTTAAAGAAGAAAGTGGTTCAGTAATAAACTATGGCGATGGAAAGAAATTAGACTCTAAGGAGATTGTATCTTTAGATGTTGATATTTTAGTTCCTGCAGCAATTCCAGATTTGATTAATGAGAATAACAAAAATTCTATAAAAGCAAAACTGATTGTTTGTGGTAGCAACATAGCAATGTCTGAAGAAATTGAGGAAGAGTTTCATGAAAAAGAAATTTTGATTATTCCCGATTTTGTGGCCAATGCTGGTGGAGTTATTAGTTCTTATATTGAAACAATAAATGGAACTTCTGAAGAAATGTTTATGCTAGTGGAAAAAAATATAACTGAAAATACAAATGAAGTTCTTGAGAAATCAAAAGAAAATAAGATTTCTCCAAGAAAAGCAGCCATGGAAATTGCTGTTAAAAGGGTGGAGGAAGGAAAAAATGAAATCATATGATGTTTTGATTATTGGTGGCGGATCAGCTGGCTTAACTGCAGCAATATATACTTGTAGAAAAAAACTCAAAACGGCAATAATTTCTGCTGATTGGGGTGGTCAAACCTTGTTGACTAATCATATTGAAAATTATCCAGGGTTCGATCTTATTCCTGGGCCAGAGTTAATGAGTAAATTTAGATCTCAGGCCGAAAAGTTTGGGGCAGAATTAATAACAAAAAAAGTTTCTAAGATAGAAAAAAATAAAGATTTATTTCAAATTGAAACAAGTGACGGTGAAGAGTATACTAGTAAAGCAGTGATACTTGGTTCTGGAAAAACACCTAGAAGACTTGGCATCCCTGGAGAAGATAAATTCTTTGGTAAGGGAGTTAGTACTTGTGCTACTTGTGATGCTCCTTTTTTTCATGATAAAAATGTGGCCATTATAGGGGGTGGAAATTCTGCTCTTGAGGCTGCTGAATTATTGAGTAAAATAGCTAAGAATGTTTATTTAACTCATCGAAGTGAAGAGTTTAGAGCTGATGAAGTTACTGTTGAAAAAGTTAGAAAAATAAAGAATATTAACTTTCTTACAAATAAAACTCCACTGGAGATTAAAGGAGATAAATTTGTCACATCTCTGATGATTGAAGATGTAAAAACTAAAGAAGAAGAAGAACTCCTTGTTGATGGAATTTTTGTGGAAATTGGTTATGAGTTAGATACGGATTGGGTTAAACACCTTGTTAAAAGAAACAAATCAAACGAAATAATAATTGATGATAGATGTAGGACTTCTCAACCTGGTTTTTTTGCAGCAGGAGATGTTTCAACAGTCCCATACAAACAAACTGTTATTTCTGCTGGAGAGGGGGCCAAAGCAGGTTTAGAGTCATATAAATATATAAAAGGAGAGGATGTCGCAATAGACTGGAAATAAAAAAATGGTAGAAAAATTAACAAAAGAATCATTTAGGGAAAAGATTTTTGACTATTCCCAAAGTGAAGAATGGAAATATCTTGGAGACAAACCTGCAATAATCGATTTTTATGCTGATTGGTGTGGTCCATGTAAAATGATTTCTCCAATAATTGATGAACTGGCTAAGGATTATGAAGGAAAAGTAGATATCTATAAAATTGATACTCAGGCTGAACCAGAATTAAGTGGTTCTTTCGGTGTTATGAGCATTCCTTCTTTGTTGTTTATTCCTTCAAAAGGAAAACCAACTATGATTACTGGTGGAAGATCTAAAGCAGAGTTGGAAAAATTAATTAAAGAATTTTTGTTTGGAGAAAAATAAATGGAAGAAAACTCTGGAAGAAAATCCAAAAAGGATAAGAAAATGAAGAGACGACAAAGGATTTACAAGAAGGGCGGTAAAGATAGGGCTAATGAAAAAATTAAATAAATTTTCTTTATTATAAAAAATAGAAATTAATTAAATAAAAAAATAGAGGGTTTATCTCTTCCTCTTTTTAGTTGCTTTTTTCTTGACTGGTTTTTTCTTTGTTACCTTTTTCTTGACAGCCTTTTTTTTCTTAACCGGTTTTTTCTTTTTAACTGCTTTTTTCTTAACGGGTTTCTTTTTAGTTACCTTCTTTTTAACAGCTTTTTTCTTAACTGGCTTCTTCTTTGTTACTTTTTTCTTAACAGCTTTCTTTTTTGCTGGTTTTTTCTTTGTTACCTTTCTCTTAACTGCTTTTTTTCTTTTAACCATGAATAAGCACCTCCTTTTTTTTAAGTAGATTATTCTGATTTATATTAATTTTTAACAAAACTGATTTATAAGCTTTTTCTTTTTTGAAAAAACTTTTAAATGAATTATAAAATAAAGAAGGTATGAAGTATAAATATCTTGAACACACAGCTGATGCAAAGTTCCAAGCTTTTGGTAGTGGTATCGACGAGGTTTTTACAAATTCTGCACTTGCTATGTTCAATATTTTAGGTAAAACTTCTGAAGTTAAAATCAAAAAAACATATAAAATAAAATTAAAAGCAAGAAATTATGAAAGATTATTGTTAGATTTTCTAGAAGAGTTACTTTTTTTGTTGGACACAGAAGATTTTTTTCTTCATGAAGTAATAAAAATAAAAATTTCTAAAAAATTTGAGTTAGAAGCTGTTGTCGTCGGAGATGATTATAAAAATTATGATTTGAAGAGCGATATTAAGGCCGTAACTTATAGTGACATGAAAATAGAAAAGACTAAAAAGGGTTATGCAGCTACGGTTGTGGTGGATATATAAAAATGGCAACTAAATGGGATGAAAAAGTTAAGAAAGTAAAAGAAGATATTTATCAAGTAGCTAAAGAAGGATGTATGAACGTCCCTGTAAAGATATTTGCCTCAGAGAAGTTATTAGAAAAGATAAAAACAGATGATTCTATTCAACAAGGAGTTAATATGGCATGTATGCCCGGAATCCAAAAACAAAGTATTATGATGAGTGATGCACATCAAGGATACGGTTTTCCAGTTGGTGGCGTTGCTGCTTTTGATTTAGAAAATGGTTGTATCTCTCCAGGGGGGATTGGTTTTGATATTAATTGTGGAGTTAGATTGTTGACTACTAACTTAACTAAAAAAGAGGTAGAAGGTAAAATAAAAGAATTAATTAATACTCTATTTGATAATGTTCCTTCGGGTGTTGGTAGTGAGGCAACTATTAGACTAAGTGATGAAGATTATGAAGAAGTTCTGAATCATGGTTTAGATTGGTGTTTGAAAGAGGGATATGCTACTAAAGAAGACATTGATCATTGTGAAGAGAATGGCCATATGAAAACCGCTGATGCTTCTAAGATTAGTCCTAGGGCTAAAAAAAGAGGTAGGGGACAACTAGGAACTCTTGGAGCTGGAAATCATTTCTTGGAAATTCAATTTGTTGAGGAAATTTTTAATGATGAGGTTGCAAAATCTTTTGGTTTAGAAAAAGATAATGTTGTTGTTTTGATCCATACTGGAAGCAGGGGGCTTGGACATCAAACTTGTAGCGATTATTTAAAAAAAATCGAGGATGAATACTCTGAAATTGTTGATAAATTACCTGAGAAGGATTTAGCATATGCACCAATGAATTCTCAATTGGGAAAAGATTATTTGGGAGCCATGAGTGCTGCTGCAAATTATGGTTGGTGTAATAGACAGTTGATTACTCATTTTACTAGGAAGTCTTTTGAAAACGTTTTTGGTGAAAATATAAAATTGAATTTGGTTTATGATGTTGCTCATAATATTGCTAAATTAGAGGAATATGAAATTGATGGTAAGAAAAAAGAAGTTCTTGTACACAGAAAGGGGGCCACCCGGTCTTTTGGACCAGGGCATAAAGAAATTCCAGGAGTTTATAGGGGCATAGGTCAACCCATTTTTATTCCCGGAAGCATGGGAACTTCGTCTTGGGTATTGGTTGGTACAGATAAAGCTATGAATGAAACTTTTTCTAGTGCTCCACATGGTGCAGGTAGAATGATGTCTAGACACGAAGCAAATAAGAGATTTACTACTGAAGGCACCATAAGAGATTTAGAGAAACATAAGATTTATGTTAAAGCAGCTTCAACGAGAGGTATAACTGAAGAAGCTCCTGGTGCATATAAAGATGTTGATGAGGTTATTGAAATTGCCGATACTGTGGGGATTGGTAAGAAAGTAGCTAGATTGAAACCCATGGGTGTAGTGAAGGGATAGTGGGCCTGTAGTGTAGTGGTATCACACGAGGCTGGCAGTCTTGAGATCCGAGTTCGATTCTCGGCAGGTCCATAATTTGAAAAATGAAAAAATACTTATCGTTAAAGCATTGGTTATTAATAAAGACAAATTACTACTTTTAAAAAAAGTTGAAGGGGTTGTTGGAGATCATTCTGGAAAATGGGAGGCTCCTGGTGGAAAGATTGAATTGGATGAAAATCCAGATAGAGAAATACTGAGAGAAGTTTTTGAGGAAACTGGGCATAAAGGAAAAATAATCAGGAAACTATCTTCTTGGACATGGGAATTAGAAGACATTGGGGGCGAGGCAGATGTTTATTTGGTGGAGATAGATAGTCAGAAAGTTAAATTATCTAACGAACATTCCGAGTTTATTTGGATTAATCCAGAAGATATGGAGAAAATGGAAAACCTTATATTTAAAAATAAATTTATAGAATATCTAAGGGAGGCTAATTTAATATGACAGACTGCATATTTTGTAAACTAATTTCGGGAAAGATACCTTGTAATGTGATTTATGAAGATAAACATGCTTTTGCTTTTTTGGATGCAGAACCATTAAATTTAGGTCATACATTAGTTGTTCCAAAAAAACATGTTGAAACAATTGATAAGATGTCTTCTGTAGATCTAGCAAATTTATCTAAAGCTATTGTTAAGATTAGTAAAGGAATCTCTAAACTTTCAGATGGTATGAACATTCTACAAAACAATAAGAAGGTTGCTGGTCAACTTGTTCCTCACGTTCATTTTCACTTAGTTCCAAGATATAATGGAGATGGACATGATCCTGAGTGGAAAAGGAAACATAATATAACTGCAGAGCAAAGTGAGGGGTTTATGAAGAAAATAAAAAGCTTTTTAAAACAATAATTTTGTTCTTTTTCTATGGCGCCATAGCATAGTCTGGCTAATGCGTCGCTCTCATGCGGCGAAGATCCCCGGTTCAAATCCGGGTGGCGCCATTTAAAATTTATTAATCAGACTTTCATCTAACCCTAGAAGTTTATGATGTTTCTTTGTTAATCCTTCCAAATATTTTCTATCTTTGAAGGCTTTTTTAAGAATTATGGAAACCTTTTCTCCAGTTAATAAATGTGGTAAAATAACATAGTCTGCTCCAGATCTGTACATTTTTCTAGCCTCATGAAAGTGATTTGCTGTTACAAATATGTTTATTTTCGAATTTTTAGATTTGGCATAATCTATTAAGAATAAATTCTCTTCTCCATGTGGAACTGTTGAAATAATAGTTTTAATTTTTCTAAATTTTAGATTATCCAACACTTCTTTAGTTCTCACATCTCCATAAATACAAGAAACTTTTCTTTTAATCATATTTTTTATAATTTCCGGGTTATTGTCTATAACTAAAACATTTTTTTTAAATTTTGTTAAACTACTCAGAAAAATTGAACCCATCCTGTGAGAACCGATTAGGATTGTGTCAATTCTTTTCTCCCTTGGTTTATATTCTAATTCATGTTTTAATTTTATTGGAAATAGTTTTTCGAACAGTTTTAGAATTGGTAAAAAGATGTTATAAATCCCATTTTGAAATTCTACTGTATATGAAGTTAAAATCATAGTAATTATTGCTAAAAAGATTACTGAAGAAAATAATTCTTGAGAAATCAAACTGAAGACATAGGGGAGGGCAATAATGATTAAAGAAAATTCTGATATTTGTCCCAAATTTAGGCCAGCCAAGAATGCTGTTCTTTTTTCATAACCAAATAAGGTAGTAAGTATGTAAATTATAATTGGTTTTGCAAAGACTGCAATTAAAAAGAAAATCAAAATGTTTTTAAGAAAATTCATTGGCACAATTGTTAATTGCATTCCTAGAGATACAAAGAATAAAGTTGCAAAGAAACTCTTTAATGGATTAACTCTTCCTTTTATATCATGGTGGTAAGGTAGGTTAGCTAGTGATAATCCTGCTACGAATGCACCAATCACTATCGAGAATTCCAATAAATGGGCTAAAATGGTAAAAAGAAATAGTACGGTAATTGAAGACATAAATAATAGTTCTTGAGATTTTGCTGCAAAACTAAATAACCCTGGAAAGATATATTTTCCTAGAAGATATGCTACTAAAAATAAAGCAAGAGCTTTCAAAATAATTATTAGAACTAATAATATTGAAAAATTACTTAGTGTTGCAAGAAGGGGTATCGCAAGGAATACTGCAATATCTTGTACTAATAGTATTCCTAGAACTATTCTTCCATGTAATGTATCAATTTGTTCTGAATCTGACAATAATTTAATTACAATCATTGTACTGGAAAATGTTAATACTAAACCTAAAATGATTGCTTCAAACTGTCCAAATCCCAATGCAAGTGCAGTATAAAATCCAACTATATAAACAATAATTATTTGTAGGGCTCCTCCGATAACTGCTGCCGGTCCTACAGTCTTTAATTTTGATAAATTAATTTCTAAACCTACAACAAAAAGTAAGAATGAAATTCCTAATTCGGATAACGCTCGAACTGCCAATGGATCCTTTATTAACCCTAAGCCAATAGGTCCAAGAAGCAATCCCGTTATAATATATGCTGGGATTAAAGGCTGTTTGAATAATCTTACGAAAAAAGATAGAATTGTGGCTAAGATTATAACTATGGCTATTTCCATAATTATGTTTCCACTTAACATCTCTATAAACGGGGATAATTCCATGCAGATTCCTCTTTAGTAAACTTTAGAAATAGTTGTTTTTAAATGTTTTTATAAGAAAAATTAAAAGAAAATAAATTAATCCTTCCCAAGAGTAATCTCAACTGTTGAAACTCTGACTTGTTTTCCTTCTTTGTTCTCAAACTCTTCAGAATCTATTTTTATGTCCTTTGTTGATACTGTATTTTCTAGAAATCTCTTTGTTGTAACTTCTGCTATATCTACCGCTCTAGAAATAAATTTTCCTCTTGCTTTAATTACTACTTCTGCTGCATTCTGTGTTGTGAACTGCATTACAACCCCCGTAACGTAATTCATGAATGGTTTTCCACCAACTAAAACAGTATGGTCGTCTTTCTTCGTTTCTGCCATTTTATGCGCCTCCCGTTGTTTTTCTCACCGGAGTAAGATTATATTTCTTTCTTCACTAATCTAGTAATATATCCTGCAATTATATTCCTAAGCTTTTTGGATCTAATTTCTGCTACTTCTGGAAGTAACTTTTTATTCTCCTCAAAGGTTTTTTTAAACTTATCAGGATGATATCTAAGTATCTTATGACTCGCTCGTTTAATCTGTGTGGTCTTTACTTTTCCCATCTTAAAATAGCCTGTTTTGGGTGATTTATAAATGTTATTATTTCTTCTTTTTATGTTTTATTCTATACATTGTTAGAGTATAAGTCACAGGATTCTTAAATTTTCTTTGCACACTTTCTCTTGGGTTTAGACCTAAATCCTTGTAATAATCATTATTTGAGTAATTTGGTGGCAATATTTTTTCTTTTTGTCTTTTATGCCACAATAACTGAGAAATTATATATCCTTCTTTAAGTGGTTCTGGGTTGTTTTTATTCCACTCTTTTATTTTTTTGCTCAACTCTTCGTGATTCCAACCTACAGACTTTAAGAAATTAATTAATATAAATAAAAATCTTTTTTTACCATCTTCTAACCCTTTTAAACCTAATTTTATTTCATCTGGGAAAAACTCCTCTGGTATTGCTTCAGATATTTCATCATATTCTCTTACAACCTCTTTTTTCTCTTCTTCGAATGCTTTTTTCCTTATACTTATTTCACTATCCCATTCATGTGCACTTTTTATTAGTTGAGAAGCATCATTTTCTTCTAATCCGTCAAGAAATTTAAGTTTTGGGATTACACTTTCTGGAATTGCCTCTTTCTTATCAAATTCTAATACTCTTTCTGGATCTATTGGAACAGAGGCTAGGCCTGATTTTTCATGTAGAGAATAAGGTGCTCTATAAAGATGTCTAGAAGAAATTAACACAGTATCTACTTTTAAAATTTCATCAATATCCCCTCCTTTTATTCTTTCAGAAAGGTGTTCTCTAATCATGTCTGTTAAATACTCTGCCATTATTCTTGGAGATTCTGGAAAAAGAGTTTTTGTTTTTTCTTCATTGAAAACTTTTGGAAATGATCTAAATGGAACTCCAATATGAAATCCTTTATTCCCAGAAAATTTAACTGAAACATTTTTTATATTGTGAAATTTTAATGCTTGAATCAAAAAATGAGTTATCAATTTAGAATTTTCTAATTCTGGACTATCAATATCTAAAATAAAATCCCAGCCAGTTCTTAGTTCATCCAATTGCCTTTTTGTCATGCCTGGAACTAAATTTCTTGGATTTTGCCAATGTTCTTCCGAAACATGAAAAGACGTTGCTCCTTGCTTGGCTAACTCTAAAACATCTGATTCATAATTTAAAGTATCTGGTCTTTTTCCAAATCCTTTGTCTCCTAGTCTGACAGCTACTTCTCTGCTTAGAGCCGAATCTACAAGCATTATTTGGATCTCTTTTCTAGCATAATATTCTAAAGGGTGCATAAAAAAGGAGAAATGAGATTAGTTTAAAATGATTTTTATTTTAGAGAAGCCAAGTGTAAATTAAATTTATGCACTTCATTTTCTAATTGTGCCTTTATTCTGTTTAAATCTTCCTTTTGTTTCCCTATAATTCTTATTGCGTCTTCTTTTTTCTTTTTTACTAGGATATTTGAACCAACACTTAGTAAAACCGAATCTGACTCTTTTATTTCCGTTTCAATAAATATCCCTCCACCCAAAGAACTAAATGTTTTCGCTTCTTTCTGGTCTTTTAATTCTGATAAATCTGAACCAAGAAGTTCTAATTCTTCAAGTTGGTGGTTTAATGATTGCAATTGTTGTTGTAAGTGGCCAAACTGCTGATTAAGCAATTGATATTCCATCATCTTAGCTGCATCTTCTTTATTTTGTTCCATCTTTCTTCGTTTTCTTTTTTACTGGCGTTTTTTCTTCTACTTTTTTCTTTGGTGATTTTTTGATTTTTTTCTTTTCAATAATATTAATCTTTGCCACCGTCATTGCTTTCCTTATATCTGCTGTAGATGCTCCTTTTTTTATCTTAAGAACATCATCTAGTGGTTCTAGATGTGAAATATTACATTTTCTTCTTCTGACATTTCCATCAATGAGAACATACTTATCATCTATTACTTCAACAATAATTGCTGTATTTCCGGCATCTCTTCCGGCAATTTTTATACATATTCTTCCTATTTCCATCATTTTTCATAACCTCCGAGGTTAATCTTATTTTTTGTCGCCAAAAAACTTCATCTCAATCGTTGGAGTTATATTTTTGACAATAATTTTTTTCTCATACATTTACTGCATAAGTTTGAGTAAGGTCGTGAAGCTCTCTTCTTTGTTTTTGGCAAAGATCTAAATTTAGAAGGAATTAGTCTTGGTATTCCTAATAATTTCTTTCCGCACTCCGCACAAGTTAATTGAGAGGGTTTCCTTATCCTATAATGCTTTTTTAATTTCCCTCCGGGAGTTTTCACGTAGACTCTTCTCTTTGATCTTGATTTTTCTTTTCCTTGAACCATTTTAATGTACCTTTAGTATTTTCCTTAATATTAAACTAAACAATATTGCAAATACAAAGTATACCCAAAACCAACTATGGATAAATAAAAAATCTACTTGTAATGGATCAAATTTATCTCTAAGCCAACTAAACAATATAAAAAAGACAACCATTGTAATAATTATTGGTTTGAGTGTATGTTTCATCTGTGTCATTGATTTTTCCATTGATTTTTTATTTAGTTCTGCCATCTTTGCAGGATCTTGAGCTGCTTCTTTTATTTCTTTTCTGATTTGCTTCATTTCTTCTTTAATATTTTTGAGTAGGGTTTGGTCTGTCATAAACTTATGAATTAATGTTGCTACTAATGTCATAACAAAGGATACTACAATTATCCCTGTTCGTGGAGAGATGTCTATTGCCCACCCGAATATTGAATTGAAAAACGATTCTAATACCATCTTAATTTATTCTTATTTGGTCTGTTTTTAAACCTTATTGTCCCCCCATCATTTTTCTTAATGCAGGATTCATGTCCATCATGTGCTGTTCTGCTATTTCTTCATATAATTTGTAAACAATCATAACTGTTAGTAATATACCTGTACCTCTAGATAAAGCTCCAGATAAATCTGCAATTGCTGCCAATAATCCGACAGCTAATCCACCCATTATTGTTAAAGGAGTGATATATCTCTTTAGTATTTTTTCTAAAACTCTCTCGTCCCTTCTAAATCCCGGAATTTGTAAACCTGAAGCCATTATTTGTTTGGCTTGTGATCTAGCATCCATACCAGAAGTTTGTACCCAAAAAATAGAGAATAATACTGCTCCCCCCATCATGAAAAGCATGTAAGTTAACGCCTGTAATAATTCTATTGAATTAAAAGGAGAGCCTGCAAACCATTGAATTATATTTCCAACGATATTTGGAGAGTGAGTCCAAAAAACTAATCCTGATGTTGGAGCATTTCCTGAAAATTGTCCAAAAATGTGCTGTGAAATCCATGCCATAACTCCCGTTTCTGCAACCCTATTTTGAAGTAATCTGGCCCATAGTTGTACATTAGCTATTAATGCTGCCACTAAAATAACTGGAATGTTGGAAGTATACATAAATCTTAATGGCCATCTTATTCCGTGCCCCCTAACTCTTCCAAAAGATAGCGGAATATCAACTTTCATTGCTTGAGCATAGACAGATAGAGCAAAAACTACAAATGTTGCTATTATGGCAAATAAGGGTAATGCTGCTCCTAAAAAGTCTGCATTTGATAAAGCCTTCAAGAAGACCCAAACTGCTCCTACTGGAGGCAATCCAGAACCAAATGCAAATTGCCCTCCCCCTGTTAATGGAGAAAAGGCCCTAATAAATATTTGTTGTGAAACTCCTGCTGCGATAAACAATGAAACTCCTGAACCAAATCCCCACTTGCTTACAACTTCATCCATAAATAAGACTAGCATTCCTCCTAAGAATAGTTGAAATACTAATACAAATTGCATTGTTAGGTATGTGGCTGGTACTAGTCCTGCTGCTGGAGCAAGACCACCCATAAAAACATAAATAAAAGCTTCGAAAATTATAAAGAAAATCGCTAATAATTTTTGTAATCCTTGAAATAATTTTTTACCTTCTGCTGTTGTTAAATCTAAATTTAATATCCCTGATCCTGTTAATAATTGCAAAACAATGGATGCCGTTACAATTGGTCCAATCCCTAGTGACATTATGGATCCAAAATTTGCACCTAAAATTATAGATAATTGTTCAAATTGGGATAGTGCATTTTGACCTAGTCCAAATAATGGGATCATGGATAAAACAAAAAACGAAACTAACATTATTAATGTCCATTTTAACTTTTCCTTAAATCCCAGCTTTTTTTTTGATGGTGCTTTAACTTCTGGGAGATTGTTTAGAATGTTCTTTAACATATTATAGCTTCTCCGCCAACTTTCTTTATCTTCTCTAAGGATGATTGTGAAAATGATTTCGAAGTGATTTTAATTTTTTTTGTTAATTTTCCAGTTCCCAAAACTTTATCGTAATTTGATGCATCGAAAACGTATTCAGAACCTTTTTTCTCAGCGTGTTCTTCTATATATTTTAAATTTATTACTTTTAATATTTTTACTACAGACTGTGGCCTATTGAACCCATGTTTCCCAAAATAGCTTGGACCATATTTCTTAAGAATTGTTGGTTTTTTTTGGTCTGCTCTTTTTCCAGTACCGGCCATGCCTCTACCTCCACGATTACCTGCTCCCCTATTTTTTTTCATTGAGCCGTATCCGTGGGTGGTTTTTGCTCTAAACCTTGTTGATTTTTTTCTTTTATTAACTGGCATTTTAAATCATTTTTTGAACAAGTTCATTTATTTTTTCTTTTCTATAACCCAAAACTCCTCCTGTGGAGTATGGTTGTTTTGTACCTTTTCTCTCAAATCCTCCCCTTGGAGGGTGTAATCTAAAGAATAACTTTAATCCAGGAATATCCTTAAACTCTTTCTTTCCTTGCGTAAACTCTTTAATAAACTCACTAATCGATATATTTATTTTTTCTTTTAAATATGACTCTGTTAGACTTATATTGCCAGGAAGCTTTCCCCGTTTCTCTAATAAGATCTTACATGTTTTTTCATCAACTTCCCCCCATGTAATAAAATCTTTAACTTTCTTTATCATACCCAAATATTGGGGAGTGTTTGGAACAATTATACAATTATATTTTCCATATAATCTTAATAGCTTGAATGTAGACTTTATCTTTTCTGTCAGCCCTTGTTTTCCTGCTATCCTGACTACAATAATTTTGTTCATTTAAGTATTCCTTCCTTCAGCCCAGAATTCTTTATAAATTCCTCTGTAATTTTCATTTTATTTAATTTATTTAATGCATTTATACAGGCTTTAACCAAATTTAGTGCTGTTCCAGTTTGCCCTTTAGTTTTTGAATATATGTCTTTATACCCTGCTAAACCCAATATTTTTCTTAGTTCTTTTTGGACTGTTAAATTAGTCCCTTTTGGAGCCGGAATTAATTCTACTTGAACACTGCTACATTTTCCAGAAACTTTAATTGGAATTGAATGGGGTTCACTACATCCGCATGCCCAAGATCCGCAACCCCTTCTAACTTTCATTATATTTAATTTTGCATTTCTTATTGCTTTTTCTCTAGCTGGAACTGTTTCTTTAGCTTTACCATATCCTATGCCAACATACCCATCTTTGTTTCCAATAACTGCAACAGTAGCAAATTTAGGTTTGTTTCCTTCTTTTGTTTTTTTCTGAGTTTGTTTCCAAATACTTCTCTTTCCTCCACCAAATTTACCTTTAGATTGCCCAATTGCTATTAGATCATACTCTAGAGTAGGTAAAAGGGAGTCCACAATCTGGGATTCAAGTATTTTCTTACCCGAATCCAATACTTCTTCTATTGTTTTAATTTCTCCAGCCTTTACTTTTTTTCCCAATTCTGTTTTTGGGACCCATTTTTCTAAAATTGCTTCTCTTCTGGCTTCTGGAGATTCTCTCTTCCTAACTTGTTTCTTTCTTATCATTTTTTATCCAGTATTGTTTTTTTTGTTTTTTCAAACTCTTCTGTAATATTTTCTGGTTTTATATTGTCTTTTAAATATTTTGAAAATTGTTTTTCATATTCCTCTTTATTTGATGATAACGATTTTGCATATTCTACAATTATTGAACCATTAATTTTATTTTCTTTTGGAAAGATTGAATCTGAATGGGGAATTTTTATTCCAGAATCTGCTATTCCTTTTATCGCAGCAGATAATCTATCCCCTTTTGTTATTGATTTTAATCCTAAGTCGATTATGGCCTCTTTTATTTTGTCTTTGTTTTTGGTTCCAAAATAAAGTCCAACTAAATAAGCTGAAGGAATATTTCCTAGATTATACTTCCAGCCCATCTTTTTTAGTTCTGATGATTTTGTAGAGCAGAGTACTTTGTCTCCTTCTTCTTGAAAATTTACTCCTTGTATTAATAAACTATTTTTTGAAGATCTTATTATAATTCTAACTTTTCCAGATTTAAGATACTTCAATCTCTTATTATAATCTGTTTTACCTTTTATTTTCCTTTTGAAAGGAACCGTGTATATTTTATTTCTTGACATTTTCAAATAACTTTTTCTCGTTTAAGTATAACTTTATATGGTTTCTGCTTCTGAAATAATTCCCTTTTATTTTCCCATACAAATTTCTGTATGTTTTAATTGAGATTAATTCTCTTGTCTTCAATTCTTTTATAAATTGTCTTTGTACTCTTACTTTAATCATCCATTCAGCTTTTGTTGAAAGTCTTGCTGTTTTTTTACCTTTTCTTTTTCCTGGTCCTTTTTGCCTTCCTTTTCTCTTCTGAATCAATCTTTTTTTTAATCTTGATCTTGATGTTGCTCCAATTGGTAATGCCCTTACTGCTCCGTCCTTGATTAATCCCCTCATATCTAGTTTAGTAATTGCTTCTTTTATGTCAGATAACCTTTCTGGATCAAACCTTACACTAGTTTTTCCAACTTTCAATAATGTTGATGCAATTCTTTTTTGATTTCTGAGCTTCATTGTTTTGCCCCCGGCACACTTGATGCTTGGTGACTAGCTTTTGCTTGAGTAGTATCTTTTTTTAGTGTTACATCTTTTGATTTCTTTAATTCTTGTTTCCCAGACAAAACTTCTTCCTTTATTTCCTTTTGTTTGTCTTCCCCTTCTTCTCCTTCCTTCTCTTTTGCCTTCTTTAGGGATTCTTTCTTTGATTTTTCTTTTTCTGAAATCTTTTTTTGTTTTTGTTTTTTTCTTTCTTCAAATTCTGATTCTTTTTCTTTAATATACAATTCAATATTTTTTATGTTTTCAACTTTTAATCCTTTTTTTTGGATTTCTTTCAAAAGTTGAAGTTTCTTTTTTATTCCTACTTTTGAAGATAAAACAACGATTTCTTTTTCTTTGTTTACTTTTTCTAGATCTTGAATATTAAAAATTATTATTCTACTTAACCCTTCTTTTGTCAGGTATTTAACTTCTTTAGGTGAGCTATATCCAATTGATGGATTTTTTTGGTGCCCTTTTTTATTTAATCTTCTTTTATTATGAAGTCCTCTTGGTTTTCTCCATTTGCTTTTGAAAGCATACTTATTAGAATCCTGTCTAGCAAAAGTTGGTTTCTTTTTCTTACTTGCATTTCTTTTTTCTAATTTTTCATTCATATGTCTACTCCTGCTTTCTCGGTCATAAAAATTCCATCTTGAAACCTTCTTCTATCTTTGTTTGTTAATCTTGTAGATTTTTCTATATTTGCTGCAGTTTGACCTGCTTTTTCTTTATCATTACATGTAACCGTAATATCCTGGCCCTTGATTTCTACATCTACTCCTTCTATTATCTTTGCAACCCTTGGTACCTTTTCTCCCAGGAAATTTTTTACTATTAACCTGTCCGACTCTTTAGATACACTCATTGGAAAGTGCCCAGAACATATTTTTAATCTGTATGTATATTTTTCAGATACCCCAATAATCATATTTTTTAAATGTGCCTTAAATGTTTTTAACATCATTTTTTCTCTTTTAGTTCCATTCTTTAAACTAAAAGTAACTTCATTTTCATTTGGTAACATTTTAATCATTGGGTGTCCCATTCTTCTCTCTAATTTTCCTTCTTTTCCATCTACTTTGATTGTTATTCCTTCTATTGTTACCTTAACTCCTTCTGGAACAATTACCTTATCTTTTATGTTTAATTTTGCCATCTTAGTAACAATAAGCAATTAATCTCCCACCAAGATTTTTTTCTCTTGCTTGATTGTGATCCATTAATCCTTGATTTGTTGAAATAATAATTATACCAAAGTTTTTTGCTGGAAGATATCTTTTTTCAAATTTTTCGTATTCTTCTAATTCTACAGAAAATCTTGGTTTAATTGCTCCACAATTATTTATTGCTCCTTTTAATTCTACTTCCAAAAAGTTGCCTTTTGGTGTTTTTGTTTCAACATATTTTTTAATAAACCCTTTCTGTTTCAAAATTTCAAATACTTCTTTAATCAAATTTGATGAATTCCTAATTATACACTTGTTCTTTGCTACGTTTTCACAGTTTTTAATGTGTGAAAGTGCGTTTGCTAATGGATCGTTTAGTGACATTTTTTTTCGTACCTCAAATATATTTTTTAAATCCTAATTTTTTTGCTGTTTCTCTAAAACATTGTCTACACAAACCCAGGCCATATTTTTGTATGTGTCCCCTATTTCTTCCACATCTTCTACAGCTTCTTAAGGCCACTCCACAAGATCTTTCCTTTGGCTTGTTATGTTTAATGTATTTTGCTTTCTTTACTGGTTTTTTGTCTAATTGTGTAAATGCTTTACTATAATTACTTGTGGTCATTCTTTTTCCTCCTCAATTAACTGGACACTATAATTTTTTTTCGAAAAATCTATGGATTCTTCTTTTGTTATTCTGTGTCTTGTCGGAACTTTTCTTTTTTTATATTTTCTATTTTTTATCCTAAACCCCGGTCTCTTTAATGTTACCGCAACCTCTAATCCTATAATTCCTACTTCTGGAATGTATTCTATTCCCGGAATTTCTATATATTCTGGAATTCCGAAAGAAAAGTTTCCTTGATTATCAAAATTTCGTTCGCTTAATTTATTTTCTTTTGATGCTAAAAGAGCTTTTAGTAATTCTTCTGCCTTTTTTCCACGAATTGTTAATTTTGTTCCTATTGTTAACCCTGGTCTAACTCCCCAACCGGGGATTCTTTTTTCTGATTTTGTTAAAGTTGGTTTAACTCCCGTAAGCTTTTCTAACAAAATTGAGGCCTTTTCTAATCTATCTCCTGCTTCTCCAACCCCTATATTGAGTGTAATTTTCTCTATCCTTACTTCTTTCATTTTATTCATTTGGAATCTCTATAACTGGTTTTGTTTTACCAATCACTATTGCAAAATCTTTTAGCGTAGTGTAGTCTTTTTTCTCTGATTGAAATAAAATTTTAGTTGGTTGTATCCCTTTACTTTGTTGAACTTCTTTGATTATTCCTATTTTTCCAACTTGTTTTCCTTCTATAAGATAGATAAGGGATCCCTTTTCAAATTTTAATTTGTCCTTCTCTTTATCATTTTCATAAACTATGGTATCTGATACCTTCATTTTATCTTCTTTTGATAATAAGTTATGTCCATCTATGAAATTGATTTGTACTTTGTTTCCTTTGAGGATTTTTTTTCCAATTATCTTTTTTGGTTTTATTGTTGCGTCATTCTTATTTACTTTATGTAAAAATAACTTTCTTTTTGTATTAATAAATAATCTATAATTTTCGTCCAAAATAGAAACTATGTCTAGTATAGAAACAGGAAAATTTGGATCTTTTCTTACTCTTCCATCTACTTTTACTAAGCCTTTGTTTAATATTGCCCTTACTTCTTTTGAAGTTTTAACAATTTTTAAAATTTCTTTTATAATTGTATTTAATGATAATGTTTTATTCATTGATTGTGCCCCTAATCTGGGCCTAGAAATCCATTTAGTTGTTTTCCTTTCTACTGGCCAAGTATTTGGCGAGTTTATCCTTTTTAAGTGAAGTTTTCCCATATTATTTCCTCTCCAATGCAGCTATTCTTTTTTTATCTTCTAATTTTAAAGTTGTTATTATGATATTTGAGGGGTGAATTGGATATTGAACTTTATTTCCGTCTTTTTTTATTATTTCTACACCCTCTATGTATACTTTGATTTTTTGGTAATTTGATTTAGACACTTTTCCTGATTTTCCTTTGAATTGTCCTCTTAAAACTTTTACAGTATCTCCTTTTATTACCGTTACACTATTTTTTGTGTATTTCGTTTTCAGTTCTTTTGATAGTGGAGATGACATAAATTTTCTTCTAATATGAAGTGGAGCATTGTATCTATACTTACGCTGCTTCCTTGGTTGTTTACTTCTCTTCCAATTTAGTGAAAATATTGATTTCATTTTATACCATAATTTTTGCTAGTTTTCCTATTGCTGGCCACCTTTCTGCAACTTCTCTTGCAATTGGCCCTTTGATAATTGTTCCTTTTGGATTGCCTTTTTCATCTTTACAAACCACCACAGCATTATCCTCAAATTTGATTCTGGTTCCGTCTGGTCTTCTGAACTCTTTCCTTTGTCTTACAATCACTGCTGGAACAACTTGTTTCCTTATTCCCGGTGCTCCTTTTATGACCGAAACATTAATCAAATCTCCAACTCCTGCTGCAGGATATCTTCCCTTCCTTGTTTTAGATCTCTTTACAGATATCAGATACACTTTTTTAGCTCCCGAATTATCACAGGCTTCTATTACTGATCCTCTTACTATCGTTTTAGGAATTCTTGCTGATATTGGTTTCATCTTTCAATTTTTGTATTATAACAAAATGTTTTGTTTTTGAGATTGGCCTTGTTTCTATTACCTTTACGTCGTCTCCTGCTTGAGCATCAATGCACCTAGGATTGTGTACTGCTATTTTTGATCTCCTTTTCTCATATCTTTCGTATTTTGGAATATAGTGTTGTCTATCCCAAGCTATTATTGCAGATCTATGAGTATCTTTGGATATTACTTTTCCCTTAAAGATTCTTCCCCTTAATTTTAGTTTTCCATGAAATGGGCAATTCTCATCTTCACATTTCTCTTTAGGAAAAGGTACTTCAACTCCAATTGTTTTTTGTTGTTTTTTCATTTTTTTATCCTATCTTCTGGTCTTTTTATGATGTTTTTTCCTTCAATTGTTTTATCATCAATTTTAAGTATTACGTGTGATTTCATTATTTTTTTTATTTTTTTTCCTTGTTTGATTATTAATGTATTTTTTGTTTCGTCTATTATCTTTCCTTTAATCCCTATTAATGTTTCATTTTTCGAACTTACTATTTCGACTAACGAGCCGATAAGTTCTCCTTTGAAACTTTTTTGCATTTTTTACCTTCCTTGCACTTCAATTGACTCTGAACTAAATCCTAATTTAATCAGTTCATTTTTTATGTGCTTTATGTGATTTCCTTGCAGTTCTATTGAGGTTTTTGTATGGGTTCCTCCACAAGCAAATTTACCCTTTAATTTCTTTGCAATTTCTTTTGTGTTAACATCTTCCCCGATTCCTTCAATCAAAGTTGCTTTTTTTCCATACTTCTTTGTTACTATCTTAACTTTGATTTTTTGTGCTTCGAGTGCTATTGTTTCACATATACAAAGATCATTTGGGAGTCCACATTTTGGGCATATATCGCTCATACTTATTTCTTACCCTCCTTAATTCTTTTTATTGTATTTATCCTAGCAATTGTTTTTCTTATTTCTTTTATTTTTCCAGGATTTTCGGGCATGGTGCCCATTGAAATTTGAGCATTAATCTTAACTAATTCTCTCTTAAGTTCGTTCATTTTCTCGTTCATGGATTTTTCATCCATTTGAATTAATTCATTCTTTTTTATTATTGCCATCTTTGATTTCCTTTTTTTTGGCTAATTCTTTAGCAGTTGGAACTTTTTCTTCTTTTTTAGGTTTTTTTGACTCTTTTTTTGGAATATCTTCTGTTGTTTTTTTAAGTTCTTTCTTTTCTTTTGATTTTGGAACTTTCTCTACTTCTGGTTCTTCTTTAATCTTTTCTTTAATTTCTTTGACAACTTCTTCCGGAGGCAACTGCTCTGTTACTTCTTCCACAGCTACTTCTGGTTCATATATATCTATATCGTCTGGAAGTTTTATATCTGGAGTAAGTATACTTACTTTCACTCCAATTGCCCCAGATTTAAGATGTGCGATTGCGAATCCTCTTCTCATATGATTTTCGGATATATCTCCTGATTTTTTTAAGTGTCCTGCTGAAAATCTCCAACTTTTTGCTCTTGTTGATGGAATTCCTCTTCCACTTAGTACTATTTCTGCGCCAACGGCTCCAGATTTCATTATATCATCTAATAATTTATACCCTAAAAACTTGAATCTTCCTGGTCCAAACCTTTGGAAGGTGTGAGTAATGTATTTTGCTACTGAATGGGGATTTAGGTTTGGATCTGTTATCTCAGAAACTTCTATTTGTGGATTTTCAAAATTAAACTTAGATTTTAATATTTCTGTTAACTCTCTTATGCTTGCTCCTTTCCTCCCCACTACCAATCCGGGTTTTGAAGTATGAATTGTAACTTTTTCACCAAGCGGAGTTCTTTGAATTTCAGTAAACCCGTATCCTGGTTTGTCTACTACATTCTCTATATATTCCATTATTTCAAATTCTTTCAACTTTTTCTTTATTACTTCTTTTTCAATCATTTTTCTGATTCCTCTACCTTAACATATAAATGTGTTCTTTTCATTCTTCTTCTTCTTAATCTTCCTGAATGCCATTGTTGTGTACCTTGAGTTGACCTTAATTCAGATATAATCAGGTTTTCATTATCTAGTCCTTTATTATCTGCATTTGCTTCAACTGAATTTAATAACATCAAAAATTCCTTTGATGCTTTTTCAGGATATCTTCCAGAAGCTATGCCGGGTTTATGTCCTGTGTCTCGGTTATATCTTTTGAATGGAATAGCAATTTTCTTTTTCAGGATCTGTTCTAATATTTGCTTTGCTTTGCTTAATTTTTTATTTCTCAAAAAATTAGCAATTTCATAGGATTGTTTTGTTGAAATTGGTAAATTGAGAGCTTTTGCTATAGCAAAATGTTCTTTTTGCTCTTCAACAGGTTTCTTTTCCTGTGTTTTTTCCTTTACTTGCTTTTGTTCATTCATTTTTATTTAACAGATTGATGTGCACTAGATCTTGTAGCTCCAATACCTGGTGCATTGTGTTTAATTGATTGTCTTGTCATAGCGAATTCACCAAGAAAATGACCAATCATTTCCTCTGTAATCATTACTTCTTTGAATTCTTTTCCATTGTGAATATGAATTGATAGTCCTATCATTTTTGGGACAATTATCATGTCTTTTACGTGTGTTTTTATTGGCTTTTTGTATTCCTTCGCAATTGCCTTATCTATTTTTGTCATTACTGTCTTTTGTGCATCCGTACTTCCTCTAAGCAAAGTTCTTCTTTGTCTAGCAGGAACTAAATCTGCGAATTCTTTTACTGACATCTTCTTAAGTTCTTCTACTGTCTTTCCACGATATGTAAATTTTTTTACCATTTTTACTTCTTCTTACCTGTTTTTCTAGATGCTATTGAACCTACTTTTCTTCCAGGGGGCGCATGTCTTGAAACTGTTCTTGGTTTACCCATATGTCTTCCTCTTCCAGAACCAAATGGGTGATCTACAGCATTCATTGCTACTCCAGATGTTACTGGATAAAGTTTGTTTTTTGCTTTTTTCATTTTAGACATATTTCCGGCCTTTAAGATTGGTTTTTCTTTTCTTCCAGAACCTGCTAAAATTCCTACTACTACTCTACATTCCGGAGTGATCTTTTTTTTCTTTTTTGAAGAAAATTCTATAGTAATTTTTTTATCAGTTTTTGCTATAACCTTTGCAAATGAGCCTGCTGCTCTAGAAAATTTTCCTCCATCTCCTGCTTTTGATTCAATATTATTAATTATCATTCCTACCGGAATTTTTTTTATTGGAACTGTATTTCCTATTTTAATTTCTGATTTTGCTCCAGAACTTATTCTTTGTCCTGTGTGTATTCCTTGCGGGGCAAACATTAGTATTTTGTCTCCATTATCATATTCTATTGCTGCTAGTGGTGCTGAATGTCCTGGACAATTTATTAAATCCTTTACTGTTCCTTCTAATAATCCTGTTTTTTCTATTTCGTCATACGCCCTATGAGTAACCTTTCCAAAATACCTATGGCTTGGTGCCCTATAAGTGGAAGTTCCTCTTCCTCTCCTCTGTGAAAGTATTCTCTTACCCATTTTACATTAATCCTAATTGTGTGGCCACATCAATGGCCGGCGTATCTATTGATAATGAAATATATGCTTTTTTTGTTCCTTTACTCGTAATTAAAGTATTAACTTTCATTACTTTTACCTTGAACATTTCTTCAATGGCTTGTTTTATTTGTTTTTTTGTTGATTTTCTGTTTACTACAAAGATTAACTTGTTCTCTGTTTCCATCAACCTAACAGCTTTTTCAGTTGCTAGTGGGTTTTTTATTATCTTGTACGGATCCATTTTTCTTATAATATAAATTGTCTTTATCTAGTTTTTCTATTGAAGCTGCACTCCAAATTGTTAGTCTTCCTGGAAAAGTTCCTGGAGCAAGCAATTCTGTATTTAATGAGTCTACATTACAAACTTCAAATCCTGGTAAATTTGCTGCTGCTTTGAGTATTGGAGAATTTTTTTCAATTACTAACAACGGCCCAGTTGCCGTTTTGTATTTTCTTCCCCTAATTTTTCCTTTTCCTGCCCTTATTCTCTTTTTTGAAGCTCTTTCCATTTCTTTTTCTAAGCCTAATTTTATCATTAGTTGTTTTAGGTCTTTAGTTTTTTGAATATTTTCTAATTTTTCGATGATTATGGGAACATTTTCAAACTCGTGTCCTCTATTTTTTATTAATTCCTTATCTAATGTGGCTGCTATTGCTGATCTTATTGCTTTTCTTCTTTCAGTTTTATTTATTTTTTGTTTCCAAACTTTTTCTGCCTTCGGTGGATGAGCTCTTCTACCTCCAACTGTTCCTGAAATAAAGGCACCGGTATAGATAAATTGCGTACCTCTTCTTACCATAACTTTTCTTGGAATTCTTGACATTCCTTTTCCATAACTTCCACGATAATCTCTTCTTCTTCTAGAAAGAGTTGCTGAATAGTCCATACCTGCTCTAAGAAACCCACCATATGGCTGTCTCTTATTTGCTTGGATTGCTAGAACTGCTCTTTTTATTAAATCTGTTCTAATTTCTTCAGAGAACTGTTTAGGAAGGTTTATTTCCTTTCCTTTTTCTCCTTTATTTGTATAAGTTGTAGCTTTCATTGTTTCGATTCTTTACTAATATATGTTATTTCTGGGGCAGATGTATCTTTTTTGTCCCTTATAGTATCTGTGAATATTACCATTCTTTTTTTTGGTCCCGGAATTGATCCTTTTATTAGAACATATTCATTTTTTAGATTTCCATATCCTTTAATTCCGCCTTTCTGGTTTATTTTTTCTAAATTATTATCGATTAAGTAAATTAATTTATTATATTCTGTTCTTTTGAAAAATCCTAATTGCCCGTGTTGTGGAACTCTCCAATTTACTTTTCTCGGAGTAAATGGTCCTAAATTTCCTGGGGCTCTTCTTTTCTTCTCAGATTTATGAGATTTTAGAGAAATTCCAAACCTTTTCACTGGGCCTTGAAATCCTTTTCCTTTTGTGATTCCATGGATATCAACATATTGTCCTGATTTAAAAAGTTCAGAAACTTTTAGTTCTTTTTCTAAAAGTTTCTTTGCTTCTTCTATATTATTAGGAATTGCCATTTCAAAAATCTCTGGTTTTTTCTTCCCTATTCCAGTTAACTTTGGTTGTGTGTAAACCACCAACTTTAGATAATCATAATTTTCAGGAATTTTTATTTCTTTTTTATTTTTTGAAGTTGTTACTTTTCTTGATAGTTCTTTATTTGTATTGTTTGCAAGCATTTCAGAAAGAAGTTGAGAACCATATTGAGTTTTTTTGTAAAATCTGATAGAAAAAGGTTTTAATGGTGGACATTCAATAATCGTCACAGGAACAGAAACTGATTTAGCAAATTTTGACTGTGGATTAGTTTTTAAAACGTGTGTCATACCTGCCTTATATCCTGCAAAAGCAAGAGGCTTATCTTTCTTTGCCCACTTTTTTACATTGGCATAAATTCTTTTAGTCCTCGATCTAGGCCAAAACTGAAGGCTTCCTGATCTTGGTTGATGTGTTGTTGGCATTTTTTATTTTCGTTGTTGAACATGCATTATTTATAAAGCTTTTGCACTAACATCTACATAGAATCAGCGTCTGATTGCTTACAGTAAGGGAGGATATTGAAGAACTTAGTTGATTTATAAAGATTTTGGTTGTATATCAAAATCCAAAACATTCAGAATGCTTTTTCATACTTCTAAACTTCCATAGTATTCCAACCTCCGATCCTCCATATTCAATACCAAGATCTCCGTTGTTTCTTGCTTTTGAGATTGTTGAACAAAAGTTTAACGTATTAAGTTCTTGAATATATTTTGAATGTATTAAAATTACTAAATCTTCATTATCTGGGGTTCCTTCATGTACTTCCCCTTTTTTTAATATGAATGATTTTTCTAATTGTCGCTCTCCTGAATTAAAATTATAAAATTTTATAGATATTATTGAATTTTTTGGGATATCTTCTACAAATTGAGTTTTTGATAAAAATAAAGCTAGATTATTATAGTTTAAATCTACTGGTTTTGGTGCATTTCCAGTTGCTAATCCCGTTGGTAATTTTGCATTTGGATTAATTTGAAGGCCATCCTCTGATGAGAAAATAAACATTCCTGAAATAATTAAAATTGCTAGAATCCAAAAAACTGCTTCCTTTTTCATGCTTCAAAGTCTTTCTCTTGTGTTTCTTCTTTTCCATCAATAGTTAGGTTTCTAATTAGTTTCCCCTTTCTTACTCCTTTTAATCTTGCTTGGGCAAAATCATCTGAATATTCTTTTGGTATAATTATATCACTTATTACTAGAGTATGGAAAATAAATGCTTTTTTGAAAGGTTTTTTTATGTCAAATGCATAATCTTCCAATATGGATTTATCCGTAGTTGTAAAAACACAATAATCTGCTTTTGGATCCTTGCCTTCTTTTCTAGTTTTTCCAGCTTTTGGAGCTTTTTCCTTTATTTTTAGTTCTCCTTTATCTGTTTTGAATGATAAATTAATTGAGGCATATGGAAATTTTTCTATTGCTTCTAAAATTTGTTCTTTTGTTAGTTCTTGATTTATGATATGTTTTTTTACCCCCATTGCATTTTTTATTTCTTGAAATTCTATAGTTGATTCTTCTGTTAAGTTTTTTGTTGAAAATATTATTCCTTTTACATGAGTTTTTCCTTCTATTGTGTTTGCTAGAAATTCCACCAGCTCGTTTATAAATTCTGAAGAAGTTTTAATTTTAATTTTTTTTGCTTGAACCCTTATATCTAATAATGCTTTATCTTCAAATATTCCTTTACCATACTTAGTAAACTGAACATGTACTTTTTCATCTATCTGATTTTCAAAAATCTTTTTTATGAAATTCATAGTTTGGAAAAATATCTTAAAGTTTATAAAGTTTTAGTAGGTATTCTTATTAGATAGCCCTGTAGTGTAGCGGTCAAGCATACGAGGTTCTGGGCCTTGTGACCTGGGTTCGAATCCTGGCGGGGCTATTTAATTAAAATGGAAAATAAAAAAATCATTGAGGAAATCCTCAAGAAAAATCCTGAAATGAACAAGGAAAATTTAGTATTTAGGTTAGATGGTAGAATCGAATATGAATGTGAACATGATGTTGGACATCCAGTTTACTCACCCGATGGAGATTATCTTCATGGATGTTGCACGGATAGGTGTTGTGAAAACTACAATCTTGTTTTTCCTAAAGATTTTGAGGATTAAAAAATTTGGAAAAAAATTTTAGAAATAATTGGTTAGTTTTATAAATGATTTTTATATCAAAATCTTATGCTCCTGTAGTGTAGTTCGGTCAAGCATTTAAGGTTCTCGTCCTTAAGACCCGGGTTCAAATCCCGGCGGGAGCATACTTTTACTATAAAAGAAAAAAAGAAAAAATTATTCTAGTTTACCTATTTTAAACATTTTTGTTCCGCATTTAATACAAACTCCATTAATTGCGTCTCTGCCATTCTTCATTTTCACTTGTTTTGCATCTTTTATTTCTCTTTTTTCTTTACACTTCATACAATATCCTTCAACCATTTTATTCCTCCTTAGTTTATATTAGCTAAATCTGATAGTATTTATAGGTTTGGTTAGTCTTTTTAATTTGTTCTGAAAGGTAATTCTGGCGAAATTATAAAACTTATTTAAATTTGTAATCCAAAAACTTATAAAAGATCTAAAGAATTCAGTTTTAAAAAATGGAAAATAATTCATTTGAAGAAATTTGGAATAAATTAAAGGAATTTAAAAAAGCAATAATTACTTTACATTCTGGTCCAGATGGTGATAGTTTGGGTAGTTGTACTGCTATGAAATACGTTCTTGAAAAATATTTCAATTATGAAGTCACATTGATAAGTCATGATAACTTAAGTGAAACTTTAAAATCATTAGATCTTTCTAAAGAAGTTGAATTTGGAAAAGATATTCTGGATTTTGATTTGAATAACTTTGATATTTTAATAGCGTTGGATACTGGAAATGCAAAAAGACTTGGGAAAAATAAAAAAGAAATAAATCTCCCCGAGGATTTATTTGTTATAAATATTGATCATCATAAAACTAATGAAGTGTATGGTAATCTTAATTATGTTTCTTCTGAGAGTTCTTCTACTTGTTCAATATTAGTTGATTTATTTCAAAAAGTTGAATTAGACTTTGATTCTGAGTTATCAAAAAGATTGTTGTTGGGAATTTGTACAGATACTGGATTTTTTAAAACTGTAAGAGCCATATCTAATGTAAAGAAAACGTTTGAACAATCTGTTTTTTTAATAAATCATGGAGCAAATTATGTTGAGGATATTTTAATGCCAATTGGCATAAATCTCCCTTGGAAAATGAAAAAATATAGAGCACTTCTTATAAATAATGCTAAAATAAACAAGGAAAAAAGATATTGTTATAGTGTTCTTTCTTCTAAGGATATAAAGGAATTGAATTTAAACCTTGCTGAAGTAAGAGAAGGGGTTCAAGAATTACAAGATATAAAAAATATTGATTTGATTTGGACTTTGGCTGAGATTGATAATTATATTAAGGGCTCCTTCAGATGCAAATCTGAAGTAGATGTTTCCAAAATAGCCAAGGAACTTGGTGGTGGTGGACATAAGAGGGCTGCTGCTTTTATTCTTGAGGATATGTCTTTAGAAGATGCAGAAAAGAAGGTTATCAATACCGTTGAGAAATTTATTTAGATTTCTTCTTTGATTTTACTCTTTTATCTTTTTTTAGTTTTGATTCTAATACTGGAAGTTCTTGTTTAATCTCTTCTAGTTTTTCTTCTATTTCCTCCTTTGCTTTTATTGTTTCGCCCAATCCAAGATGCCCTTTTGAAGCACCAGTTCTTAAAATGGCTAATTTTAGTGAAGCCAAAATTCTATTTAATGAATCTATTAATTTTTGTATCTCATAAATTCCGCTTTTTTCTAATTGAATGTCCAAGTTTCCTTTTGTAATTTCATTTACTTTGCCAGTCATTTTTTTAATTGGTCTTGAAATTGAAAGTGATACAATAAAAGATGAGAGTATACATAAAATAATAATAACTATCGAGAATATTAAATTGAAACTCTCTATAGTTTTATTATCTTTTGTGATTTCTGTTGTGATTTCTGTTGTGATTATTTTTTCAATTCCTGCCCAAGTTTGGTATAATTCAGATAATTCATTTTTGTATGAATGATATTCATCACTAACAATTAAAGAGTATGCAGTTTCTGGATCTTTGTTGTTCATAGCTTCAAAGGCTAGAGTTTCTAAATTTACTAACTTCATGTTTACTTCATCTAACTCATGAAGAATTTCATAAATCTCATTTTTCTCTTCTTCCGATCTTTTGCTTTTGGCTATTAATTGGGGTGCACTTACTTTTAGCAGTTTATCCATCTTAATTCCAACTATGTTGTATTTTGTTTCGTGTTTTTCTATGGATCCCCACTCTCCGGTTAATGCATGGAGCAAAGCGCCATGAGCGTTTCCAGTTAATACTGCATCATACCCTATCACTTTTTCTACCATGATTTCTAGTGGGGCCTCTACGTCTTTAGTTGTCTCAAAATTTTCTTCAATTTCTTTATTAAAATGAGAATTTATGGATGCCATTAATATAACTAAAACTATAATGAATGAAAATCCGATTAAAATTCTCATATTTGTTTTCATTCTTTTACTGGCCCTCTTTTTTTAATATTGCTTCTTTCTAACTTTATATCTTTTCCCTGTAAGATTTGGGAAATTCCTTTTTTAAATTCTTCTGTTTTATCTTTACTTATAATTGAGTTCTTAGAAAGTTCATATATATACTTTTTTATTTCTTCATGATTAAGATTTTTACTTCTTTTAAAATTTTCAAACTCATTTTCACCAATTGGACCAAGAATTTCTTTAAAAAGTTTTTTTAATTTTAATTCTCCATTTTCTTTATCTGAAAACAATAGTTTAATTTGTTTTATTTTCTTTACTGGAATTAATGGAACTGTAAATAAAAATTTAGATCCCTTTCTTAATTCTGATTCTATCCAAACTTTTCCTCCTTGTGATTCTACTATTCCTCTTATTATAGCTAGACCCAACCCTGTTCCTCCCGACTTATGTTGGTACATATTATCTGCCTGATAAAATGGTTCAAATAATCTTTCTTTATCTTTTTTAGAAATTCCAACTCCATTATCTTGAACACTAAATAAAATGACATTCCCTTCTTGTTTTGCGCGTATTATTATTTTTCCGTTTTCTTTTGTGAATTTTATTGCATTATTTATCAAATTTCTTAAAACTTGTCCAATCCTATCCGGATCTGCCGTTATAATTGGAAGTTTTTCAATTTCTGTGATTATTTTTATCCTCTTTTCTGGAAGAAATCCTTCCATTTCCTCAACTATTAATTTTATTGTTTTTGTTAAGTCTGTTTTAACAAATTTAAATTTTAACCTAGCTGCTTCAATTCTAGATATTTCTAAGAAGTCTTTTATTATGTTGTCTAATCTTTTTGTATTTCTTAAAACAATATCAAGAGATTCTTTTTGTTTTGTGTTTAGTTTCCCAAAATAATCTCCTTCCATCATTTGTAATTGGGCAAGCATTGGGGTCATAGGACTCCTTAATTCGTGGCTTGTAATGGATAAAAATTCTGTTTTTGCTTTGTCTACTTGTTTTTTTTCTTTATCGAGATTAGATAAAACCTCTGTGGTTTTATTAAATGACTCTCCGAGTTTTTCCAATTCATCTCCGGTTTTTATATCTACTTTTACGTTAAAGTTTCCCTTTTCTATTTCTTCTGTTGCCCATTTTAGTTTTTCAATCGGCTTTGAAATTTTTCTTTTGGCAATGTGTCCAGCCCAAATAACAATGCTAATTAGTATAATCAACATGAATAGTATTACATATCTTACTGTATACATGCTTTTTTGTTCTTCTGTAACATCTATCAGGGAGAAAATTGTTCCAGACTTCTCTCCAGAGGCATCCATTATAGAAAACCCACCACAAGCAAATATTTTATCTTCTAGATTTAATTTTTCAATATAGGTTGTTTCTTCTTTGAGTATATCTGCATTTTCATCTGATAAACAAGAAAAAGTTTCCTCTGTTGTAGAACTTATTTCAATATACTCTTCCAAATCGTTCCAGTTATTTCTTAATCCTTTTACTTCTCTTGAGGATTCCCAATCTGATTCAATTAAATATTCTTTTTTAACAATCAATGAAAATTGGTTTGGTTTTTCTTTCTTCATTATTTCTAAAAACTCATCAATTTCCTGACCTAACTCGATGTAACCAATCAATTCATTTTCATTATAATATGGCATTACTGCCCTCAACGCATAGGCCGTTTTCCCCAACTCAATTCCTGCTCCAACATTTTTTGTTTCTTTGGCTTTTAAGAAAGTGGCTCTTTGAATTAAATCTCCATATTTGTCTTGGTTATGAAGTCTTACAAAATTATGTCCGTCTGGTAAAATAAAATAAAAGTGAGTTATTTGATATTTATTCTTTAACTCTTGAAAGAGCGGCTGCCCATAATTAAAAAGTTTTTCTCTATCTTTTTCAAGATAAACTTTCTTTAATTCGGGGTTTCTTGAAATTGCCTCTAAAGTTGATGATAAGGTCCTTATGCTGCCCTCTTGAAGATCTATGTAATCCTCTTCCGTCTCAATTATTGCATTAATAAACTGTTCTTTCAGGATTTGATTTTGAAAATAAACAATCGACCCCATGATTAAAAGTACTACTAATAAAAAACTGCTAAGTATAAATATAACTTTTCTACTTATTCTTCCAAAAAGTAACTTTTTTAGATTGAATTGTTTTTCTTCTTCCATACTCCCCCCATTTTAAATATTCGTAATTAATAATTTAGAAAACTGGTTTTTATATCTTTCTTTTTTTATTTTTATTAATTTGTGCTTATAACTTTATCAACATATGTACCAACCTGATTTATTAACTCGTTTTCTTTTGATCCAATTGCATAAAAAATTGCTTTTGTTTTACCTTTTTTTATTTTATTAATTAATGAGGTCATAAATTTTGCACAAATTGGCGTTTTATTATAAATATTTAAATTTGTTATTGAATCAAAAATTAGGTAATTAAATTCATGTCTTAAGAATTTGTCAATTACTAGGGAAAGCTCCGTTAGTGCTCCTGGAGAGGACACATAATAAACATTCTCTTTCTGACTTGGTGTTTTTTTTATTGTTTTGGAAATTGCATCTATAAAAACTATGTTTTTCATTATTATTTTAGATTTTTTGAATGTTTCTTTTAGAGCATCAAATGTTTTGTTTGTTGTTACATAACAAACTGTTCCAGTAGAAAGAGATTTTATAGAATTTATCATAATCTTATTATACTCTGCACTATCCATGGTAAGAAGTATTGTTTGGTTTTCAGATAAACTCTTTTTTATGTTACCCATATTCATGAACCAACTAATTTTTTTACTCTTTTTACTAATTCTTTTATATCAAACGGTTTTTGAATAAAATCCACTATATTTTTTGATTTCATTAAATCTTCTTTTTCTGCTTCTGAGGTTCTTACAACACTAAGATATGCTATCTTTGCCCCTTTTAATTTTGGAACTATTTCTCTTACTGGTGTTCCCGGCACCATAATATCTAATAATATTAGATCTGACTTTTGTTTTAGCCATTTCTTAAGAGCATCGTCTCCATTTGTTGCCGCAATTACTTTATATCCTTCTTTTTCTAAAACAGTTTTTACTGTAGATCTTATGTCTGATTCATCATCCACTATCATTATTGTTTTCGCCATCTTTTTATTTTAGAACCTCCTCAATCTTACTTAATAATAATTCTGGAGAAAAAGGTTTCTGTATAAATCCATCAATATCTTCCATATTTACTTCTTTTTCAGGAACAATTGATATGAATACCATCTTTACATGATGATTAAGTTTTTCCCTTAATAATCTTAATAAATCATATCCTGAAAGAGTTGGCATTTTTATGTCTATTAGAATCAAATCAACTTTTTCTTGTTTTAAGTTGTCTAGGGCATTTGCACCGTCTCCACAAGTAACTGTTTTGTAGCCTTTTGTTTTGATAATATTATCCATTGTTTCTAAGTCTTCTATATCATCATCAACTATTAGAATTTTTTTTGACATTTTATAGCACCTCTTTTTTGTTTATTTAACTTTTTGATTTTATAAGTTTTATTGTATTATTATTTTAGAGCTTTTTTTACCAATGAGAGTAGTTTTTCCAAATCTACCGGTTTTTCTATAAGCCCTACGCAATTTTTGAATTCCTTTGCATCTTCTTCTTTAAAATCATAAGCAGTCATGAATATTATTTTTTGGTTTGGTAATGCTCTTGCAACTTCAAATCCATTAAATCCGGGCATAGCAATGTCCAATATTAATAAGTCTGGATTTTTGCTCTGACTTCTTCTTATTGCTCCCCTTCCAGTATAGAATGTTTCTATGCCATATCCTTCTTTCTTTAGGAAAGTAGAAATAGAATCTGCTATATCCTGATAATCATCTACTATCAAAATTGTTTTTTTCATTTTTTGGGTAATTTGAAATGTTTTCTTATTTTAGTTACCATTTCCTCTAAGTCTACTGGTTTTCTTATGATTCCTATCGAATTTTTAACCTTTTTGCTCTCTTCTGCCAAATCATCATAGACTGTAAAAAATAATACTTTATATGTTGGTAGTTTTTTTGCCACTTCTATTCCACTCATCTTTGGCATAGCTATATCCATTAAAATTAGATCTGGCTTTTCTTTATTACATAATTTTATTGCACTTTCTCCACCATACGCCTGAAAAGTTTTAAATCCATTAAATTCAAGATAGTTTGAAATGGATATTGCTATATCGCTATGGTCATCTACGATTAAAATTGTTTTTTTAGTACCTTCAACCATTATTTATTTTTAAAAATATTGGCTTATATACCTTTCCATTTTTAGAAAGTTTACTAGTAAGAATACGCGGATTTTAAAATCTTTAAACCGCCCTTTCCAATATCTAAGTTATATGTTTTATTTGGGGTTTTGGTACCTCTCATTTTTAGAACTTCTATCCCTCTTTTCCTAATGCTTTTCTTTTTTGTATGATATAATACAATTATTCCATCTACTTCGAAGTCAAGTGCTGCAGAAACTATTTCTCCCTTAGACTCTCCCCCCTCATCTTGAGCCGTAAGTAATGCTGTACAATCCCAGGTATTTATTACATTAAATAATGTCAATGCTGCTTCTTTCTTTGCTAATTCATTGGCATAAAGTAAGGCAAAAGATGTAATTGAGTCTATTACTATTCTTTTAATCTTTTTTTGATGTACTAAAGCATCTATTGTTCCCCCTCCTTCAATTAAAATTCTCTTAATTTGTTCTGGAGTATAGGCTAAAAAAGTAAATAATCCTTCTTCCTCGTATTTTTCTAAATCCCATCCAAATAGCTTCATGTTTTCATAGAACTTTTCCTTCATAACCTCAAATGTGATGTAAGCAACTGGTTCTCCTCGTCTAAGCCCTTCAACTAAAAATTGTGTAGCAAAAATAGTTTTTCCAGAACCTGGGCCTCCTTCAATTAAATTAATACTCCCGTGTTTGAAACCTCCCTGAACTTGAGTATCTAATCCTGGGATTCCACTTGGGACCCTCTTTTGTGTAGTGTTCTTTTCCCTTTTACTTCTTTTTAATCTAATATCAAATATTGTTTTTCCTTTTTTTGGTAAAGTTTTTATTTTTGATTCCTTTGGCAGATTTATCTCTTTTTTCTTAATAATTTTCTTAGGATTTTTTGAAGAGTTACTCTTCTTTTTTCCTATTTTCTTCTTTACCATGTTCTAGAAATAAAAATTAGAGTATTTAAGTTTTTTTATAAGTTCATTATTCCGCCAATTAATTTGGAGACAATTAATTTTATTATAAAAAATACAATCATAGCAGATGCGAATATCATTGGGATATATTTAAGCCCATATTTTTCCTTACCTTTTGAAATCAAACCGACTATTAACCCCCCCATAACACTAGACATGGCTATTGATGAAATTATATAAGTTAGAATAAACCCTTGACTTATTGCGTTCTCTCCAAAAGACATAAGCGGAATTGAGAATCTTTGGGTTGATGCTGCAGGTATATCAATTTGACCAAATATATTGCTCATTACTTCTACTAAAAAGCTACTTAATCCAAATAGTATTGGGGCACCAAAGCATATTGCTGAAAAAATAAAAATTACATACATCATAACATTACTTCTTACTTTTTGATCTACTAATTTTTGATGTTTTAGATTTGCAGAAGTTTGGTCCAATAATTTTGCCAATTCCCCTCCGCTCCTGAGCCCAGAATAAAGTAATTCCATGGTTTTTTTGTATTTTTCTGATTTTATTCTTTTTGATGAGTCTAGTAATGCATCCCCAATTGGCTTTCCAGTTGCTACTTCTTTACCTATCCTATTAAGTTCATCTTCAAAAATTCCAAATTCTGGTCTTGAGCTTGCTAATAGTGCCTGGTCTACAGTTAGTCCAGATTTTAAGTTGGAGGACATTAGTTGAATTGCATCTGGAAGCATATCTTCCACAACCCTAGCATTTTTATCTACTTTGAGCATTAATGGGACATAGATTAGAATTTCTGTTAGAATAAATATTGCTGGAAAAAGAATAAAAAATGGAATCGCCGTATAAAATGTACCAATTATAAATGCTCCCGCCATACCTAGAAGAAAACCAATTAAAAGTGTAAATCCAATATAAACATCTGCGTTTACTTTTATTCCTAAATAGTTAAGCAATTCTGTATATCCCTTTCTGATATTTTTAGGATAAATTCTTGAAAGGATTCTGTATACCATTTTAATCTAATAGGTTTGGCCTCCTTGATTTAAGCATTCCGATAAACATAAGTTGAAAAAAGAAAACCACGGCTAGTAATCCCCAAAAAATCAATTTAGTTGCATTAACTGATAGTCCCATAAAAGAGGACATTACCATGATTAGGGTAGTTCCTAGTGCGGGGATTATTACTGCAACTATCATATAAAACATGGCTAATGGATTTAACTGAGAACCATATCTTTGAATTTGGATTAATTGTTCTTCAGAAAGATTACCAATACTAATCTTTATTACATCTGCCATGTTACTTCCCGTTTTCATCCCGTTTATTATTTGCCATATTACTCTTCTGAAATGTAGGGAAGGATTATTTTTTGCAATTTCTTCTAATACAGAGATTTGTGGCTGTCCAGCATTCATTTTTCTTATAGCTATTCTAAATTGATTTGAAACTCCACCATAATCTGAGTCTGCAACAATCGCGATTACATTAAACAATGGAACTCCCGAATTTAACTGAACAACCATATTCTGTAAGGCCGGAATAATATTTCGCTCTATATCTTTAATTCTCTTGTTAGCTTTAAGTTTGGGGTATAATATTTGTTGAGCAAAAATAAACAAGGAGATTATTGAAATAATAAATATTGATAAAAGGGGGTTTGTCCCATATTTTAGTGAAAATGGAATTGAGAGACCAACTAAGAATAAAAATAATATCACCACGGAAGTTATTGACATACTTATATATTCTTTAGCAGAAATTTTGTAATCTATTTGTTCTAAATTTAAATTTAAGTTGGGAAATTTTCCTTCTATTCTTTTACCTAACCAAAAGAATATTCTAGATATTTTTCGTAGTATCGTCGGCGGTAAAAAAGAATAGGGTATTAAAATCATTTTTTAATCCTTTTCAGTAGTTCTTCAGGATTTAAATAATAATCCTTTATTATCCCTCCAACTTCTTCAACTTTTCTTATATTTTTCTTTGCCATCCAATCAAGGATTTCTTTCTTTTTTGAAATATCTTGTTTTATTTCATTTAAAGTCATACCAGTATATGTACATAAATCTTCAAATAGTTTTAATGGAGTATTATACAAAACAACTTCGTCAGTATCAGATCTCCACCTATAAATTATATTTGGTTTTACGCTTATTATTTCTCCCTCTGCATCTACAAACTCTCCTATCTGGTGAACCCTCCTTATTCCTTTTCTTCTATCTCTAAACATTACTACGTTTAGATTTACTCCACTAAGTAAATTTGGTGGAACTTCTATTGGCGGGTTTACTAGTCTCCTAATGGTTTCTGCCGAAGAATCTGCGTGTACTGTAGAATAAACACTGTGTCCTGTATGCATGGCTTCGAATAAAACTTCCGCTTGGTCTTTCTTTCTCATTTCTCCAAGAATAATCCTATCTGGTCTCATTCTTAGTGAGTTAACTAGTAAATCAAGCATGTCAATTTTTCCTTTTCCTTCCGGATTTGGTTCCCTGGTTGTTAATGGGCACCAGAACAGAAATTTTGGTAATTGTAGCTCTCTTGTATCTTCTATTGAAATTACCCTGTTATTTGGCGGGATAAAAGGCATACAGACATTAAGGAAAGTAGTTTTTCCTGAACCTGTTCCACCAGATATAAGAATAGATAACTCATATTGAATACATATCCAAATCAAAGCAAAGATTTCTGACGTACAGGTTCTGTTTCTTATCAAATCTGTCATAGTCCATGGATCTCTAGCAAATTTTCTGATTGTAATTGTATTTCCCTTACTTGAAATTGGAAATAATACTGCATTAGATCTGTCTCCAGTTATTAGATGTGCATCCAATAGGGGATTTAATGTAGTAATCTGTCTTCCAACTCTCCTTGCAATTATGTTGGAATAATTATGAATTTGTGGTTCTGATGTTGGTTTTAAATTTGTTTCCAACCACCCATATTTTTTATGAAAAATTCTTATTGGTTCATTGGTTGAGTTAAGAACTATTTCTTCTATATTTTCGTCTGAAAGCAAAAACTCTACTTCCCCAAGACCGAGCATTTCTTGAATCAAAATGCTAACTAAAACTTTTGTAGTTGTATCATCTAAGGATGGCAATTTTTGTTTAAGTAATACTTTTGATTGTTCTCTGAATTTTCTCTTTATATTTTCTGTTTCCTTTGTATCCAGTATTTCTGAGCTAGATATGTTTACTTTTGAAACTAAATCCAATTTAATTTCTTCTAAAAATGCTCTAGTGGCCACCCCTAAAACTGGTTTGTTTAAAACATATGTCTTTGTTGTTTTTTCTCCACCAGTAATTGTTACAGAAAGTTTCATCTCATCAGAGGATATCTCATAAGTTTCTACCTTTGGAACATTCTTCAGTGTAGGTTTTTTTAGAATCTCGGTTGGATCGAGTTTAGTCTTTTTTATTAATTTTTGTTTGAAAAGTTTTTTCTTTTCAGTTTTATTATTTTTTATTGTTCCTTTTAAAATTTTCTGATTCTCGTTTGGGATTTCACCTTTTTTTGTAAATTTTCCTGTTTTTTGATCTCTTCCTATTTTATTTAACATTGGTTTACTGACTACTTTTTTCTTCAATATTTGTTCTTTTCTATTTCTCTCTTTTTTCTTATCTATTCTAGGCATCTTAATTCTGGCTCTCCAAACATAGGATAATTAATTTTTATTAACCCTCTACTTTCTAATATGTTTGCCCATTCTTCAGTTTGTTTTCTTGATATTTTGAATCTTTTTGACATTCTACCCATTGGTACCTTTTTCCTATCCGTAATATACTGATAGAAATCATCAAAATCGGTTTTATATGTGGGCTTAACTTTTATTTGTTGATTTAAGATTGGAGATTTTTTCTCCTCTTTTTCCTCTATTTTTGGTTTCTTTAGCTTGTGTGCTGAGAAAAATAGTAATAAAATTAAAGCTATTCCAACTGAGATAAATGCAACCTTGTTTCTAAAAATGAATGGAATAGAAAAAAGAATTGCTGTAAAAACTATTAAGGATAATGTCTTGAAAATTCTTTTGTGGGGTTTTTGTTCTTTTTTTGGAACTTCCTTTTTTTCTTGATTTTCTTGGATTTGATCTCTTTGCATAAACTTTCCAGTCCTATTATCTCTTTCTATTTTTTTTGACTTCTTTTTTCTTGATTTTTTAGAATGAAATAGGGAAAATTTGGATTTCTTTTTTGATTTTTTCTTTTTTAATTTAGAACTAAATAAAGAAAAACTAGATTTCTTTTTTTCCTTTTTTACTTTTGGTTTTTTCTTTTTTGATTTAGAACTAAATAAAGAAAATTTGGATTTTTTCTTTGCTTTCTTAATTGTTTTTTTTACTTTTGGTTTTTTTCTAAGTATTTTTTTCCTCTTGGCTTGGTGTTTTTTTACTTTTGGTTTTTTTCTAAGTATTTTTTTCTTTTTTACTTTCTTAATTGTTTTTTTTATTGCTTTTTTTTGTTTTGGTTTTTTTCTAATGGTTATTGCCTTCTTTACTGGCTTAGCCCTTTTTTTGGCCCCCTTAAATTTGGTGGTTTTAACGGTCTTTCTACGGGGATTTCTAACACTAGGCCTTTTCTTCTTATTACTTTGTTTTTTGGCTTTAGTTTTTTTAATAGTCCTCTTTTTAACCATGCTATTCTTTGAAATTTCTTGTTTATTAATGCTTGCTTTACAAAATTAAGGACTACAAAATCTTTACGCTCTTATTTAGGTAGATTCCAATGTCTGAAAAATTCATAATGTATAATCCTTTTTTATAATTCACACTGGTAGTCTCATAAGACGGAAGTAATTCGAAAGTTGTATTTGAAATTATATGTATTTCCTTCATTTCAACCTTTATACAAGAGTAACAAAGATTCCCTACTGTTACTTCTACATCTTCATTTATTATGAATCTATTTATTTCATCTAAATTCAAATAATCTTCCTCAGAATAGGTTTGCCCAGTATAATCTGATACGGTAATATTAAAAATTGATCCTGGTCCGGAGTTTGTTGAGCTAACCGTCCATTCTATTTCATCGGAATCTATTTCGTCTTCTGGAAAATAAAGAGAAATTACAATCTTTGTATAATATGTCTCTGGATAAATAACCAATGCTACATTGCCATCTTCTTCTATATGGGAATAGTTTATGTAATGGGGATTCAATATTAAAGGTAATTTTTCATCGGGATTTGTAATTTTTGATAGATAAAACACTATTTCTGGTTGTTCTCCAAACATGAATGACTCTAATGCATTTAACTCTGTAAAAAACTCTGAATTATATTGGGAATAAAGCCCCGTTGGAGATTCTACTATAGAAACTATTGTTTTCTCTGGAGAAGAATCATCTATCGATATGTTAATATTATTATCCATTGATCTTAATACTCTGCTCAATGAAGAATCCAACATGTATACTCTTTCAAGCGAACCAGATTCTCCCAATCTTAAATTTGACTGGTTCATTGTTGAAGATAGAATTATGGACATCAATATTATTAACATAATTAGAAAAAACCCTCCTAATGTGAAAAATACTCCCCTTACTTTAACCATATTTTATACCTCACACTGCAATGTTCTTTTGAAGATGTTCTAAAAAATTCTTTTCCACTTCCAAGAGGTGTGCCTTCCGGTGGATTTTCTCCTGCTGTAAAAATGCAGGTAGTAGAACCTACGGGACCCGATCCTTCTAAATACATCCCATATTGTTGTGGAAGATAATTTACAAGATATGTTGATATGTCTCCTCCGGAGGGGTCATTAAAGTAACCCATGTAGTCTAGTAATTTAACAAAATCTGATCCGGTTCTTAATAAATGTAATGAGGGGAATGGGTCTGAAGATTTTTGGACTACAAAGTAACTTGCAACAGTTAATGTTGAAAGAACTATGACTGCCGCTACCATTACGTCCATTGTAAAAATGAATGCTTTTTTATTTTTGAAGCCAAAATTCCAAAATTGTTTCTCTTTCTTCATATATAACATATCTCCTTATTACAACTGCAGATTCGCTATCTGTCATGTTTCCATATTCTATCGTGGGATTTAGGTCATCCCCATTTATTTCTGAAATTTTAAAATAAAATTCATAACTATTTATATTTAATTTTTCTCTTGCAAGATCATATTCAAATGAAAGGAACCTTGTTAACTTATCTGGATCAATTACCCTGTCTTCCTTGGCTAATCCAATTATTAAAATTTCGTTATCCTCTATTGTACTTTGATGCCAGGAGGAAGGTTTCCCTGAATATTTTACCAATAAATCTGATATGTGATAGGCTTTTATTAAATTTGAATTATATTCTATCTGCTTGTCTATTTTTGCATTATAAGAATTCCAAGTGAATAAAACTGTAGTTATAATTAGTGTAAATATCATTATTGCTAAAAATAAATCTATTGTAGCAACCTGTCCTTTTTTATTCTGTCTGATTAACATTTTCTATTATAATAAAATTATCTTGATTTTTTATAACTATGTCTCCAGTTACTTGTTGATATGGGGCAAATGCTGAAAAGTAACATGTAACTTCGCTTTCTTCTTGAGTGTAAATAAATGAGTAGGCTACCGAGATAATATCTATTAAAACTTGAGAAAACTCTTTACCTGGGATGCTAATATAATCTACTTGAAAATCTCCAAAGTAAAACACTCTTCCCTTACCATAATCCCAAAATGCTATTGCTGGTTCATTTCTACTATCTGATAACTCAGAAGAGTCCCTGTATTTCGCTATTGTTTTAAAACCAATTCCTTCTTCTTCCTCTTCTTGGGCCACTTGTTGTATATCTATAAAATCGATTCTTGCTTGCGTAGAATAAGACCCTCTTGTTCCCCCTACTTTTATTTCATCTCCGTTTGTTAAGTTTAATGTTAATTCTTCATCTACCCATATCTGTCCTGAGCCATAACCATCACTAGACTGCCAATCATGTATTGGGTTATTGTTAAGATATAGAGTATAATCATCTGGGTCTCCGTTGTCGTCACTTTCATCGCAATATCTTACACTAACTTGATATTGGCCAGTTGATTCCGAAACAGAATCAATAGATACTGTTCCTTCATTTCCAACTCTTCCCCTATGTCGAGCACATCGTCCACTCGAGGGGGAACTACAAGTACAGCTACTTGTTGAGCTGTACCCCCCATTTAGATCTAAATCTTCTGCCTCATAATATTCGGAACTAGCTGATTCTGATTCTATTGATATATACGGCCTCTCTTCAAAACTTAATTGATCTCCAATTGTAAGATCAAATGCATCGTTAGTATCATTTACTATTACATTGTATTGCTCTGGCCACCCCCAAGCATACGCTCTTTGATTTAAAGTTATATTAAATATATCCCATTCATCATTATTATAACCTGAAGGATTACATCTATATGCTGTTGTTGGATACGATCCCCAACTTTGCTCTCTACACATTACATGTTCAGATAAAATTAAAGCATTTCCTTTTTTTGTCCAATTTTCTAATTTCTCTATATAATCTAGTGTGTAATACATTGTTGGATCTTCTAAATAAACTGTATTGTAATTATCTAGGTTTTCTATTAAATCCTCAATATCATTTGGAATATTTTCTTCCATCCACGCTGTATCATCCCATGAACATCCAGATCCTCCCAAATCACTAAAGCATGTTTTATACCAATGTGCATCCGGTAAATCCTCACTTACAGATACGTAGAATTCATAAGCTGTCGCTCCAGCTTCTGAAGCTAAAAAAGCAATTTTTGCAGTGGGTGTTTCATTTATTGACTCTATGGCCTCTACACTTATTTGACTATGATTAAAAGTTGTTATTAAAAAATCTGTTTCAGTTGTAACTTCAGTTCCAGGACCATTAACATAAACTGAATTAATTAAATTGGCAATTTTAAGACATTCACTTCTCTTTTCAATAATTTCTGTTTTTTCATCCAGTGTTCCTTGTTGACTAATATAAAAAGTAAAAATTGATAAAAAGATTATCATAACAGTCCCAACTCCGAACAATAATCCTGGGGTTGCTTGCCCTCTAAGATTTTGCAATTTGTATCTCTCCCGTTTCTAAAACTTCAAGCTCCATTTTGAAAGTTCCTTTATCATTTGGAATTGACCCTATCACTGTGCCTTTAGTTATATAATAAAAATCTGATTCTTCTCCAAAAACATTAGTAACTATTAATATTTCATTTAAAGAAACATCTGTTCTTATTATTCCGCTTGGGAGGGTTATCCAAACATAATCTTTATTTCCTGGACCCAATGCATATAAGGAGTCTGCTGTTTTTCCCAATGTTTGTACTGCATCATCTAACCTATCTATCTTTATATTCTGCCCAGTGTAATAACTTATATAGTTGAATAAAGGAACCAGTACAACTAAGAGTACACCCACCAAAATTAAATACTCCATTGCAGCCTGTCCTCTTTTCATATTTTAATTTTTGAAATTATAGTATATATACTTTGTTGTTTTTATTTTCTACGAGGATAAAGCTTATAAATAAGGAATTTTAGATAATATTTAAGTTATAATAAAAAGTGAGGTGTAAAATAAATGAAAAATAAGAGAGGACAGGCTGCAATGGAATTCTTGATGACCTATGGTTGGGCCATCTTGGTAGTATTAATTGCAATTGGAGCCCTGGCTTACTTTGGTGTTTTAAATCCGGCTAGATTCTTACCTGAGTCTTGTACTATTGGACCTGGTGTAGGTTGTGATGATTATAAGATAACTTCTGGAGCAGCAGCAGAAAGTACAATACAATTGTTGTTGCGAAATGGTCTTGGTGAGAGTTTAACTGATGTAGATGTTGCAGTAACTGGTTGTACCGTCCAAGATGCAGCTGCGAGTGGAGATCCTGCAGATACGTGGACCGATGGAAGTTTATTGGGTGATGCTGATAATGGAATTACCCTAACAACTTGTGGTATAGCAAATTCTGGAGAAAGAGTAAAAGTAGATATAACTATTACGTATACTGGTAGCTCTGGATTAGAACACACAAAGACAGGAACATTAACAGCAAAATCTGAATAATTTTTTCTTTTTTTCTTTTTAGTTAATTTTTTAAATTAGGAGATTTATTATTTAACTATGAAAAGAGGACAGGCTGCAATGGAATTCTTGATGACCTATGGTTGGGCCATCATGGTAGTATTAATTGCAATTGGAGCTCTGGCTTACTTTGGTGTTTTAAATCCAAGCAAATTCTTACCTGAGTCTTGTACTCTTTTCCCAGGAGTAAGTTGTGATGATTTCAAAGTAAGTGAAAATGGACGAGTAGAGATTAATATATTAAACGGAAAAGGTCAGAATTTAGAGAATGTTGTTGTGAAACTGTCTAATTCAGAAACTGAAGAGATTGAATGTGTTCTTGTGTGTACTGAAGGTTGTGAGGGGCCAACTACCTTATTAGATGGTTCTTTATCAATATGGAGTTTGGATGGATGTATAGAAGAATTACCGGAAGGACAAAGATACAAAGGAGATATCGTCTTTGAATATTCCCTTACTACGGGTGGGGTTCTTCACACAATTCAAGGGCAGTTAGTAACTATTGTTGAAAGTTCAGAAGCTGGAGGGGAAGAGGAACCTGGAAGTCCTTGGTCTTATCAAGAAAATTCGAACTCTGCTAGTTGTACAACTTATTTTGAGGGACATGAAGAATATTGCAATAATATGACGGATGGAAATTGGGATACTTATATTAGTCTTTCAATTATGGATCCAGATGCTTTCCCTCCGGGTCCATTAGTAACAACAATGAATTTGTATGTTAATTATACAAAACCTGCAGAGGTATTGAGCTCAAGTAGATGGGAAATTAAAAGTGGATCTCATCTAACCCATGGTAACCCTGCTCATTTTAACCTGACTTTCACTGGTTTTGCAGATTGTTGGAGTCAAGAGCCATTGATGTTAAAATCCTTTGTGTATCATTGGTATGGCCATGGCGGGGAAACTACTTACTTTTACTGTCATGATGGAGTAGATTGGGTTCATATGAATGAGGAGTGGGGCCCTTTGTCTTCTGACGCTACATTTTATGAAGAAGGCATGTGGTGGGAATCTCCTGCTTAAAATTAGTTAATTTTTTAAATTACTGACTTTAATCATTCTAATGGCAAATAAATTTTACATTACAACTGCAATAGATTACGTGAATGGTAGGCCTCACATAGGTCATGCATTCGAGAAAGTTATAGCAGATGCGATTTCTAGGTATGAAAAGCAGAAAGGAAAAGATGTATTTTTTATGACTGGTGTTGATGAAAATGCCCAGAAAAATGTACAGGCTGCAGAAAAAGAAGGGGTTTCTGTGAAAGAATTTATTGATAAAAACACTAATCTATTTTTAGAACTTTGTGAAAAGTTAAATATCGATTATGATAAATTTGTTAGAACCTCTGCTAAAGAACATGCAAAAGTAGTTCACAAAATTTTAAAGAAAATCTTAAAAAAGGGAGATATCTACAAAGGAAGTTATGAAGGTTATTATTGTGGCGGTTGTGAAGCATACATTACTGAAAAGGACCTAGTTGATGGAAAATGTCCAGAACACAATGAAAAACCAAAATATATGAAAGAAGATGCTTATTTCTTTAAGTTAAGTAAATACAAAAAGGATTTAATAAAATTTGTAAAAGAATATATAATTCCTGAATCTAAGAAAAACGAAATTCTTTCACGTTTAGATGGAGATCTAAGAGATGTTTGTATTAGTAGAAAAGGTTCAGATTGGGGTATTGATTTTCCAGATGATAAAGATTACAAGATATGGGTTTGGATAGATGCATTGATTAATTATGTAAGTGGTGCCGAAGATAAATGGCCTGCCGATGTACATGTTATTGGAAAAGGAATTAATTGGTTTCATTCTGTTATTTGGCCTGCTATTTTAATGTCTGCAGGCTATAAGCTACCAGATACTTTGCTTGTTCATGGGTATTTAATCTCTGGTGGGAAAAAAATTGGTAAGAGTTTGGGTAATGTTGTAGATCCTCTTGAGTTATTAGAAAAGTATGACTCGGATGTTGTAAGATATGCTTTGTTCAGGTGCAGTGTTTTTGATGATTCTGATTTCTCTGAAGATTTTTTAATTGAAAGAAACAATAATGAATTGGCAAATGATTTGGGAAATTTGGTTAGTAGGGTTTTGACTCTATGTGAAAAATATTTTGATGGAAAAGTTAAAAAAACCAAAGATAATGATTTGATAAAAAAATTAGATTTAAAGAAAATAGAAAAATATTTTGAAAAATATGAATTACATAATGCGTTGGCAGAGGTTTGGAAATTCATAAATTCTACTAATAAGTATGTTAATGATAAAGAACCTTGGAAAAATGAAAAAGATAGAGATGTTGTTTTGTATAATTTGTTAGAGGGTTTGAGAGTCATCTCAATACTAATTGAGCCTTTTATTCCTGAGTCAAGTGAAAAGATTTGTAAGCAATTGGGTGTTAAATCTGGTAATTTAAAAGAAATTAAATTTGGAATTGTTAAAGAATATAAAGTTAAAAAAGAGGGAGTTTTGTTTAAAAAATTAGAAAATGGAAATTGAATACAAGGATTGGCAAAATTTAGATTTAAGAGTCGCAGAGGTTTTAGATGTTGAAGATCATCCCGATGCAGATAAATTATATGTTCTTAGGGTAAAAATTGGTGATGAAGAAAAAACGATTGTTGCAGGAGTTAAGCAGCATTATTCTAAGGAAGAATTGATAGGAAAGAAAATAATTGTTTTTACTAATCTAAAACCAATTGTATTAAGAGGAGTAAAAAGTGAAGGAATGTTATTAGCCGCTTCTGAGGTGGATGAAGTTGTTTTATTAACTCCAGATAGAGATATTAATTCTGGCGCTAAAATTAGTTGATGGCCCGGATCGGATTTGAACCGACGACCTCTCGATTATCAGTCGAGTGCTCCACCAGGCTAAGCTACCGGGCCTTAAAGAAATGAAGGCTAATTTTCTTTTATAAAATTAACGATTATAGAGCGCCCCAGGGAGGATTTGAACCTCCGACCTCATGGTTAACAGCCATGCGCTCCACCAGGCTAAGCTACTGAGGCGTACTAAAGTGAGAATTAAATTTGTTTAAAAAGGTTATGGTAAGAATTTTTTTGTGTCTTTTAGTTTATCTGGAAGATACTTTTCTATAACATGATTTAATCCGTGGGCGGCCAATGCTTGTTGTTCTACTCTCTGTCCTATTTTCTGCATTTGCTGTAGTGCTTTCTCCCATTCTTTATGTTGTTTCACGAACGGGTCGTTTTTAATTACATCTTTAATTTTTTTCTTGTCTACGTCCTTTAATGGATGGGTTGGTAATTTATAATCTGCAATATCTTGCGGAGTTACTCCTAAAAATCTTGCTTGTGGAACACAAAAGAATTTATTTATGTGTGCTGCATTTCCAGAACCTACTTTTAATGTTCTGTATATGCTCATATACCCGTAAGGATCGCCATCAGTGAATACGTAAACTGGAATCTTTTTATCATCGGCTAGTCTTCTTATGAATCTTCTACATGCCCTTGTTGGAACTCCACCCATACTTATTAAAATGGAATTTGTCTTTTTCCAATAATTGTGTTTAACTAATCTTTGGAACATACCTGCAGTTTCTATTGCTAAAATGAATTTTGCATTTGTTTCAAATTTTAATTCTTCTACTGAAGATGGAATAGAATATGCCCCGGAACCAAATTTTGTACAATCAATTTTTATTTCTTTTCCTGTTGTTGGATCTTTATCTATTACAATTAATTGCCCTGCTATGTCTCCTCCTTTTTCTTCAGGAAGAAAACCTAGTTGTTCTCTATTAACCATAAACATTGCTTCGATATCATCCATTACTGCATCAGATTCTGGTTGTTCTTTGAATCCTGCCTCTCCCCAATTTTTAGAAACGTAATATGCCTCTCTTTTTGTTGCCATATCGTCAGACTCAACTATGCTTTTCGATAATGACATCATTTTTAGTGTTTGAGCGAAAGATTTTATTGTATTAACTGTTAATGCTCTTACTTTTTTTCCACCTTTAAGTTCAAAGAAACCTTTTTTTGGATCATAATTTACATTACTTAGGGCCCTGATAGGTATAGAGATTTCTGGTTTTTTCTTTTTATTTATCTTTTCTCTAACTTTAAATGCAGTTTCCTTAATTTTTTTTGTTACTTCATTCATTTTCTTGATTTTTCCAATACTTCTTTTAGATTTTTACTTACTATTGTTGGTTTTGTATCTGGGAGTATTTCTTTTAATGCTTCTCCTATTATTGGAACATATTTTTCTAAATAAGATTGTTTTTGTGCTGCATCTTTTTCTTTATGTTGTCTTCTTAGATACTTTCCAAGATGCCTTCCGCACTCTTGCACCGCTAACTTTATTTCTTTTATTATTTCTGGATAATGGGCAATTGCTTCTTTAGATTCTGATGTAAATGGCACCCATGCTGATGCTATGTGAACTGTAATTACCATTGGTCCAACGGGTATGTTTCCATTACTTTGATGTAACCCATATTGTTTCCATTTTGTTCTTATTACTGATTTTGTTATAGAGCATGCGGCTTGTTGATATTGTAATGGAACCCTATTTGCAAATCTGATTATTTCTGCAGGTTTATCTTTTTCTAATGCCCCTCCGTACGCTATTGCAGCTTCAATTCTAAATGGGTTTCCCCGGTATACTGAAGCTGGCCTTGTAACTGCTGTATAAAATTCTGCATCAAATTCTTTCTTTAAGGATTTTTTTAATAATTCTTCGCTAATGGGCGATAAGCAATCTGTTGGTGGAGCAATAAATTTTTGTTTTCTCATTGCATTTAGTAGATTGTCTGCTTCCTGTTTTGCTATTCTGGATGGTCTCGAGTTTGGATATAAATTTGCCCCTTCACAAATCTTCTTTGAGGTTCCACTTCCAACCCTAGAAAATTCGTTTGTTAGAAAGGATTGCAAAGTTCTTGCATCTGTTGACTTTAACATATTAATTAAAATTCCAAGCTCTATTCCGTCTGGATGTGGCTTGATTTCTTTTGGTTTAACTGGAAGTTGAGTTGTAGCTCTAGGATATTCTTGTTTTGTTCCATCTGGTTCTACTAACGACAATGTTGCATGAGGATTTGCAATTGCAGTGTATTTTATATATTCTGAGACGGATCTTTTTCCCCTTTGGTATTTTGCTTCCATCTCCATCTCTACTCTTATTCCATGCTCTTTTTCCCAGGAGATTTCTACTTCTTTGGTTATTTCTGGTTCGTTCTTTGCTGTATCTAGATGTAATTCATAATAATATGCTGGTTTGTTTTTGCCAATTTTAGACTTAATTTTAATTGGTTTTCCAGTTGTTAGTTGTGAATATAATGCTGCTGCAGAGATACCTATTCCTTGCTGTCCCCTACTTTGTGAAAGCTTATGGAATTTAGATCCATATAATAATTTTCCAAATATTTTTGGAATTTGTTGTTTTACAATTCCCGGACCATTATCTTCAATTATAACTATAAATCTATCTTGTGTTGTTTGTTTAATTTCAACTTTTACATTTGGAAGAATATTTGCTTCTTCGCATGCATCTAAAGCGTTATCTACTCCTTCTTTTATTGTTGTTGATAAAGATTTTAGAGGGTTATCAAAACCTAATAGGTGTCTATTTTTTGTGAAGAATTCTGAGATAGAGATTTCTCTTTGTTTCTTTGCTTGTTCTAAAGCATGATTTAATTCTTCTGTGTCTTGTGAAAGTTTTATTTGCATGAGTGAAGAATTTAAGGACTAGTTTATAAAGTTTATTGTAAAATTAGCCTTCTGAAGGTTCCCAATCATCATCTGGACAATCCCCAAACAAGCATTTGAACCAATCCCAGAATGAATCTTCTGGTGAATTTAATGGGCCATCTTCTCCGCCACCCGGGGGAGGATTTTGCCATTCCATTTTTGGACCTCCACCGCCATAGTGTTTTATACAATTTCCTGCAGCTGTGCATGTTTTTCCTGTTGGACAACCACATTCTTGGCAGTTGTTTACGAATTCTGAACCTTCTTTTATTATTGAAATATTGTCATAGGAATTATAAAGGTCTGATGGGAGTCCTCCGTCCATTGTAATTCCATCTGGATAAAGTCTTATTTGTACTGATTCTGTTTCTGCTGTAAATGTAATTGAGAAGTCAACCCAACTAAAATCATATTTTCCAGAAGCTTCATCTATTAAATTTCCTTCTAAGTCATATAGGCTTACATTCCAAGGATAATCGTATTGCGGGTATTCTCCCGTTTCATCATACCATGTATGTGCTTTTCCGGTTAGAGCATATGTTTGCCCTAGAAATAATCCTTCCACATCTTGGTACAAATATTCTTGATTATATTCTGGATATGCTGTAATTAGGACTATTTCTTCTTCTTCTCCGACAATATCTATGTGGTCTGAGTATTTTTGCCAGTATAAAGGATATTCATCAGGATACTCACCGGCCCATCTCCAAAAAACGCCATTCTGAACTAATTCTTCGTTTCCTGTACAAAAAAGCGGTTGTGATCCTTCCTTACATTCTCCAAATCTTGTTTCATCGGAACAAATATTTCCACATTGACCATCTATACATGGTTGGTTAGTTCCACAAAGAATACCACATCCTCCACAATTATCTACATCTGACATCCAATTCACACGGTCTCCAAAACAGCAAATTTCATTATCTCCGCAAGGTTCTCCTTCACAAACTTCCGGATAACAGTAGGTATAACAGTCAATTGGTTCTCCATATTCCGAATTATCTCCGTAACTTCCGCAGCCAGGGTCTCTTCCTTCCCCATTTAATGTGTAACCTTGGTAATCTATTAAACCATCTCCATCGTTATCTATTCTGTCTGAACATTCTGGACATGGTCCACAATCATAAGGTGAATTTATACAATCTTCTCCCTCCTCGCACCTTGTATCCCCGGGACAGGGATTATCTGACCCCTTACCCACGTCTATGTAGCAATCATCAAAACAAGTATCGCATGATTCCCACGGATCACAGAGGGTACCCCTACCGTCACAGTTTGGCCAATCACAAATATCGTGCCATACGTCCGGAGGACCTTCCCATGCTTGCCCATTATCATTACAAGAAAATCTACACTGTGAAATGTCGCTTATTTCATCAAAACAATCCGGTTCTGGAAAGCCCCCGCTACAAGAGAATGGTTTATCGTTGCCAAATGCAGTTGACCCAATCCCCCACCACTTATAATTATCTCCATCTTCACTTACACATGTTGGATCGGGGATTGCGGGTCTTAGGTAAATTATGTATTGTGGATCGGTATCTTGGGTGAAAAGTTCATATTGGTAGTTATGACTTGACGTGTCTTTTACTATAAGTGAATTACCATTACGTTCATCATAACCATAGATAAGCATAACATGACTATCTCCGGGCCCACCATAGCCCGTTTTGAAAGATCCTGCAATAGGGCCATATCTCCATAAATATTCTTTTATCTCTTCATAGGTCGGGGTGTTCTCTTGATCAGAGGTACTAAAATCGAAATTAAGATTTATATATTCACAATCGTACGGATCATTTGTTTCGTCCTCGTCGTACTGTAAATCACATTCGGAACATGAACAAGCAACAGAATTGCCATCTAAATGAGAATAAGGAAAACAATCTGAATCCTCTAATGGAACCGGATTATTGTTCATCCAATTAACAAGGTATCTAGTTGCTCCCCCATCACAAGGATGATCACTATTCCAATAGCATTCAGTACCTGAACACCCAAATAAAACTCCAAGTTCTGCTATGTCTATTGGAGAAGTTCCAATATCATGTGTTAAAAGATAATGGGATTCTACTAACGCTACTGCTGCAAACCCCCAACAGGTTCCAAAACTTCCTTGTAATTGTTTAGGAGAAACAAATGATTTTGAGTGGAATTGATCCATTCCTGAAATTTGATCTCCCCAATTTAAATAATCTGGCATATTTTTTGGATATCCATAGGGAGGATCGGGGTCACCATCCCATTTCCCTTCTCCCTTATAAGATTCTGCCCTATAATCGGAAATATCAACCACTATATCTTTCGGAGTTTTTGGAGAACTTTGAGTATCTTTAGTATAAGTACAACTAGAAATAACTATTAAAATCAAAAAAAATAAAAATAATTTTTTCATTTTATCCCCATAGTCTTTTTATATCGCTCCATGTAGATTCTTCTGTACAAGGTCTTGGCTCCGGGCTATATAACTTTTTTACATCGCTCCATGTAGAATCTTCTGTACAAGGTCTTGGCTCATCATCCGAATATCTGGCCCCATTTCCCATAAAGAAAGATAAAAGAAACATCAAAGCTACTATTGCTAACACAACAATTAAAACCACCTTATTTTTTTCCATATAATTATCACACCCTTTTAATTAATATTTTACTAAATTGATTTAGATTTATAAAGTTTCTTGTTTTTCTTTCTCTCTATCTATAAATTTATATACAGTAGTGTGGGGTGAACCTTGTAATAATTTAGTTAATGATCTCTTTGCTAAATAAACATCTTCCATGGGCCCTATAATACCTATAGTTTTTCCATAAATACAAATATTTGTGTTTGTCATCTTTTCTAGAGTTCTTCTTGCTTTTCCATCTGTTCCAATTGCCCTAGATTTTATTCTTTCTTCTTGTTTTTTTGATTTTCCTGAGAATTCATTTATACCTATCATATCCAGAGCATAATCTTCTTTTAACAATTTCAAAGCAATATTTGGATTAAATCCTCGCCCAATTGCTCTAACTATATTTCCAGTTACAAAAATTCTATAATTATCTTCTCCTTCAATTAAAACATCTCCTTCTTTTGATGAAACAGTGATTTTTGTATTTGTTAGTTTTTGTATTTTTCTTTTTGTTGAACCTTTTTCACCTATTAAAACTGCGACTCTATCCTTTGGGATTTTTAATTCTTCTGACATTTTAGAATTCATCAAACTCTGATATTTGTTTTAAGTATCCTTTTCTTTTTAACCAGTCTACTTGGGTTGGATTATATCTATATACTACGTCTCCTTTTTTATCTCCTTCAAATTCCCAAGGTTCTACCAATACTATGTTTCCTTCTCTAACCCATAATGATTTTTTTAATCTTCCGGGGATCCTACAAACTCTTGTTTTGCCATCTAGACCTGCAACACTTAATCGAGAACCGCCAAGTCTTTGCATTACTGTTCCCAAAACTTCTTTATTTTTTGGAGTTCTAACTCTAATGAACTCCGGATTTGGCATTTGTTGGCCTTTTTTGTTCTTTTTTGCTGGTTTTTTATAGGGTTTTTTCATAGAATAGAGAGAAAAAAGTTGTTTTATAAAGGTTTTGGGTTAATTTATTTTTAATAGAACTGTTAATTTGTATATCCTTTTACCTATCTGTTTATTCTCGCCAGTTAACATTTTTGAAACCTTCGGCTTTATTTTATATTTGTTTCTAAATAGTTTTCCTAACCTTACTGCAAAATTTGCGGAGTTTATATACAGATCAATTCCTTCTTTTAGAATATTTTCATCAATTAAATCTACTTCGTTCTTTTCTATTTCTTTTTTGACAAAAGCAAGAAGTTCTGGATTATTCGGTCTTACTTGTATTTTTGCTTCATAAAATCCTTCTGGAGAGTATTTTTTCATATTGCAAATATTTGAGAGTGCGGGATATTTTTAATTGTTATGATTGACTCTTTTTCTATTATTTCATTTTCTAATGCTAAATCTATTGTTTCCTTACCAACCAAATTCAAGTTTGTGGCTTCTTTCATTATCTCTATTACTTCTTCTTTTTCTTTCTTTTCTCCCTTGTAGAATCTTTCAGTAATCTCTAGTTGTTTATCGTCTTCTGAGAATTTTTTTCCTATTAATTCTTCATCACAAATAGCTACAACAATTCTTGCTTCTGATTCATGAACTTTAACATACATTTTATATTTTTGACATTATAGGATGTTTTGCCCCGCATGCAGTACATTTTAATATCAAAACCCTTCCTTCCTTTAATAAAATAGTGTCTGGTTTTTTACAGTCTTTGCATATTACAAATTCGTTTGCATATTTTTCTATTTTTTCATTAATCAAACTAGAACCAATCTTTTTCCCAAAGATTAATCTTGGACCATCTATGTTTCCGGGAGCAGCTAGCTCTCTTAATAAATATTTTAATAAATGTTGGGGGTCTCTATGTAAAGCAGACGCTATTTGGGAATAATTTGTAATTATTGTTTTAGTTCCTTCTATGTGGCCCTTTACTTGCGGAATTTCAAACCGTTCTTTCTGCAAAATCTTTTTTGGGATTTTTGATTCTGCTCTTTTTAATAATTCTTCGTAATCCATCATTCTATAATTTTTAGTTTTCCTGCTTTTATTTCAAAGATTTCGCCCTCTTTTAAAAGTTCCTGTATTAATAAATTGGCTTCTTCTTCTCCCATTTTTGAAGAATCTACTACTTCCACTATATCTGCTCCTTCCCCCTTATCAAGAGATTCTATTTGATCAAGAAGTTTTTGTCTTGTATTGCCAGTTGGGCTATTGTTAGAAACTACTTCTTCTGTTACTACAATTTCCTCTTCTACTTTTGGTTTTTCCATTTCTTTTTTTGGCATTACTTCATTTTGTGAGTTCATTTCTGGTTGTTTAGTTTCTCTTTTTCCATATAATGAAGCCAATTCTTTTTTTCTTAAATCAATCCATTCTGGTTTGTCTAATGTTTTAGCTATTTCTGGAATTAAATAAACTTGAGAATTGTACTCCTTTACTTTCCCCACGAAAAGTATTGGATCTCCTATTTCAACATTTTCAATCATTGAAACGTCTTCTTTCCATGCTTTTATTTGTATATCTCCAGATGAATCATCTATTGTTAGTGTTGCGTAGGCTTTATCTTCTGAAATATATTTCATAACTACCATAGCAATTATATTTACTCTAGATACCTGTTTATTATCTATCATAATATAATTTGGAGACCATTCTCCCTCTTCTTTCTTCATTTCTTTATTCATCAAGTCTGAAATCCACACCTTGTATGCCGTTTGTCTTAATTGTTGATCTGCCATTTTATATTTTTTGTATAAATCCTTTCTTTGGTTCGAAGATATCCCCCGACCTTTTTAACTTTTCTATTGTCTCTTCTAGTTGATCTTCAGTTATTCCTTTTTCTGAGGCTTCTACTGAAATATCCTCCAAAGGAATTGTTTTTGATCCTGTTTTCACTTCTAATTTTGTTATTATCTCTTTTATAACTATAAATTTGTTTCTTTGGGATGCCGTGATTCCTGTTGAAATTCTGTCAATATCAATTTGTCCGGTTTCTTTATCAAATCCAACCTGCATTAGGCAGAAATGAATTAATGAGATAGCAAGCTTTGCATCTTTCTTCAAAACTTTTTTTGATAATCTTATTTTTGCAGAGGCTTCTGCCACCCTTATAAGTGCTTCTAATTGTCTAGCTGAAATTGGAATTGGTTTTATTTCATCTTCTGTAGTTGCCCCCTTGTTTCTTAAATCTACATAATAATTTTTTATTTCTTCCATTGCTTCTTTTGTTAATTTTGGTTTAACTCTCTGTTTTGCATAAGAAATATATTTTCTAAATAACTCTGGTTCTATTTCGGTTTTTATTACCTCTGGATTATCATAAGCAGTTAACACATGTTCTGCTATTTTTGTATCAACCTCTTTACTCGGCATATCTCTAATTGGAAATATTAAATCAAATCTATTGATTAATGCGGGGGGTAGATCTATTTGTGCTGCTATAGGTGTAAATGGGTCAAATCTTCCTAATTTTGGATTAGCTGCAGCTACTACTGTTGTTTCAGCTCTTAGTGTAGCTTGTATATTTGCTTTACTAATTGTTACTGTTTGTTGCTCTAGTGCTTCGTGTAGAGCAGATCTATCTTCATGACTCATTTTATCTAACTCATCTATTGCACATATCCCCCCATTTGCTAGAACCATTGCTCCTGCTTCTAGTGCCCACCCTTTTAGGAATTCATCTTTTACTACCGAAGCTGTTAGTCCTGCTCCAGAAGATCCTTTTCCAGATACAAATCTTCCCTTAGGAGCTATTTTTGAAATAAATTGTAATAATTGAGACTTTCCAGAACCAGGATCACCAACCAATAAAATATGAATATCTCCCCTTCTTATTACGCCATCCCCCATTACCTTTCTTGTTCCCCCCATTAGTTGAAGAAGTAAAGAAGTTTTAATTTCTTTATATCCATAGATCGATGGAGCTATTGTCTCCACTAATTTTGAAAGAACATTTGGATCTTTTGCAAGGTCTATTATTTTTTTCTCTTCTTCTTTTGAAACATCTAGTTCTTCAAAAGTTTCCTGCATGGGCTCTATGAAATTTGCTTCTAATGCTAAGTCATACATTCTTGATTGTGCCCCAGTTTTTAGCAAAACTGGAATTTCTTTTACTGCCCCCATTACTCTAACTTTTGACCCTGGAGTTGTTTTTTTCTCTAATAGTGGATCCACCAAATCTTCTTTTAAGAAAATAGATAATCTTTTTGGCTGTTCTCCCCCATCTAGAGATTCTGGAGCTTCTTCTAAAACTACTCTTTGTGCGTCTACTAAATCTTTTGATAATAATTTAAAGTTACTTTTTCTTCCACATGTGCATCTTGTTGGCTCTTTGAAAGATTGTTCTAGTTGTAAAATAGATAAAATATTTCCGCACGTGGGACATTCAAACTTTGCCGATACCACTTGTGGACGAACATCTGAGGCTTGTCTTACAATTCCTTCAACTGTAATCAAGTTACCCAAATTTTGGCTCCTTATATTTCTTATAGTTATTTTTTGAGTGCTTGGTAAATTAAAAAATCTAACTCTTATATTTGTTCCAGAAGATATTTCAATCTGGTCTAGTGCCATTTCAAAATTTTGAATTACTTCTAACGGCTCATTTAATAATTGTTCTGCTATTTCCACATCATATTTTGAGAATTCTTTGAAATCTATTAACAAGGCCTTTTGTCCTTTTTTTATAGTTCCATTTAACTGTTCTTGATAAACTGTCTCTATAAATTCTTTAATTTTCTCTATCTGAGTAAATATGTCTTCTTTCATTTTTTAAATTTAATAAAAAAGGAAAGTGTGCTTATTTTTTAAGCTTTTTTAGGTTAGAAACTAGCAATACCACTGCTTCCCTTAACTTAGATTCTGATTTTGTTCCAGTGCAAACTATCTTTCCATTACTAAATAATAGAAAAGTCGCTCTTGTATTTGGTAACTTGTAAACTAATCCAGGAAACTGTTCTGGTTCATATTCAGCGTTTTCAAGTTTTAGTGCCAATTCGTTTAAATTTAGGTCCATACTTATGTCGCCAGATCCAACCATATTTTGAACTGTGATTTTTGGAGTAATTGTAACCTTCACACCAATTTTGGCAACTGACTTTATAATTTGATTAATAGACTCGCGCACCTTTGCCATCGATCTTGCTCCAGTACTTACTATCTTTCCTGAACTAAAAATTAGAGCCGAAGTTTTAGGCTCTCTTATTCTCATAACAAGACCTGGAAACTGCTCTGGATTATATTCTGTATTTGGAAGCGTCTCCGCTAATTTTACTAAATGAACATCTTTTTCTAAAGATGTAGAACAAACAATATTAACTATTTTTATTGTAGCTTTTTTTATTACCATTATTAAACCCCCAAGATTTCATTTATAAAGAGTATACAGAAAAATATATAAAGGGATATGTAAATCGTGTTATACTCTTTAAGTGATATATTTAAGATTTTTATTTAAGATAACTTATTTAAATGGATTTACTTAAGATTAGTGTATGAAAAAAAGAGGTATTAGTCCTTTAATTGCTACTGTACTTTTAGTTGGGTTTGTAATCATAGTTGGAATTATTTTTATTATTTTTGGTGGAGAAGTAATAGATAGACAAATTGAAGATCAAGAAGAAGATATAGATGTTTTGACATTGGACATAAATATAGATTTGTATGGTTATTCTACTGATTGTGAAAACGTTCCTTCTTGGTTATCCGTATTAATAGACAATAAGGGGAATGAGACATCAGTAGGGTTTATTGCAAAAATAAATTTTGAGGAAGGTTTTCAAATCATTCGGACAAATACGGTTCTAAGATCGCACCAACAAGGAAGGGTTTATTTTACAGGGTTAGAATGTAATAAAGAAATAACGTGGATAGAAATTACTCCAATTATTGTTAGCAGTGGAAAAGAGGTTATTGCCCATTGGGCCTCTGACCAAATTGATGCCGGTCTTGAAATTGAAGACACTGTTGGGATAGAAAAGAGTTGTGTTTATGGTGGAGAAGAAGGTTCTGAAAATATTTATTTATATGGTGCCTATGAAGATAATGTTTTGAGTGGTTATTTGGATTTAGAAGAAGGAAGTTCTTATTCCTTATATGTTAATGGAGATTCAGTTCAAAGTGGAACCTCTGAACAACTGTTCTTAGCACATTTTGATGAATCTATGGAATCCACAAATGGAGATACTCCTACTGATTATTCTATAGAATACCTTGATGGAAAATTTGGAGGCGGTCTTGGTGGATGGGTCGAATATGATTCTGCTAATAACTTTGATTTGGAAGAAGGCACTATGGAAATGTGGCTAACTCGGAGATATGATGTTAGTGGAGATAATGTCTTTTTTCAGTATAGCGATAGTCAAAATCTTATGGAACTTAAATTTAAACCTGGGATAAGAGGGTTTCAATTTAAACATATAGATTATAGTGGTGGCGAGGAAGAAAATGATGCATTTAATTTTAGAAGATATGAATTTGATCTTGGTGTCCCCCATCATGTTGTTTTGAGTTGGTCTGTTGAAAAAAATTATTCTTATCTTTATATTGATGGTCAAAAAGAAATTTCTGCTGCATATGATATAACTGGTCCTGGAACTGGGGGGGAAATAAGGGTTGGACATGATATTGCGATTGTAGATGAGTTTAGAATTTATTCTAGAATATTAGAAGATGATGAAGTAGAATATATCTACATGAGGAATAAACCTTTAGAAAATAATGAAGTGTATTATTCTGGAGATGTTTCTAGTGGAGATGAAATTAAGCTTGAATCTATAAGTAGTTCTTTAGAGATATATGCTAGTCCAAAGAAAATTGAATCTGTTAGTCCGGAATTTCATGTTGTTTCAAATACAAATTCGTTAGATGTTAGTTTTGAAACCCCTTCACCGATGGTTAGTTGCAGATATGATTATTATCCAAAAGAGTTTCTTGATTTAGGTTATTTGGCAAATCAAATTTCTGATACTTCTTATAGTTTTAATGTTCCTGTTGAAAGTTTGGTTGATAGTGTAAATTTCTATATAAAATGTGAAGATATTTGTAAGGATGATTATTCTTTCTACAAAAGAGTTAGAGTTCTTCCAGAAATAAATAATAACTACCCTAAATTAGGTAATCAATATTGGGGTGGCGGAGTATATGATGAAACTATCGGCCCATTATCTAAATATGATCTGATAATTCTTAGTCCTGGAAGTATGTTGGCTCCAGGTGTTCTTGGAGAGATTAGAGAATTAAATCCTGATATTCTCATTTATGTTTATGATGCTCCTTGGGAAACTGGAAGTAGCCAAATAGAATCTTATTATTTTAGTCATGATAAATATGACATAATGGACGATGAATGGAGATTGAAAGATACGGATGGAAATTATGTGATGAATTTACATTACCCTTATAGTGAAATTTATAATATAAAGGTTGATGCATATCCGGAATATCATGAATTGGCCATTGATTCTGTTGTTGATTCATTTTTAAAAAGAGGTTATTTTGATGGTATGTTCTATGATAACCTGGGACACTCTTTCTGGTGGATGAAAGATCATGAGTCTCCTGAATGTAATTATGGTCAACCTGGATCTAATTGCTATCCTCAACCAGTGGATATGAATTTAGATGATGAAAATGAAGACTTGAATGTTCAAGCTGACTTCGATATGGACACAGAAATATTCAGAAACGGTTTAAGAAGAATTATGGATATTAGTTTTGAAAAAATAGGGCCAGATACATTGGTTATGCTAAATGGTGCTTATGAATCCGAAGATAGAAGTAATGGAAAGGAATGGGAACAACGATTACGTGAATCCACTTTTGATGGTCTGATGGACCCAGATTATACATACGGTTTCCCTTACTGGCAAATGAATTCAAATGAACCTAGAATAAATATGAATGTAGTTGATATTGGAAATTGGGAGGATTATGAGCAGATTAGATATGGATTAGTTACTAGTTTGATGTTTGATTTATACTTTTATCCATCTATAGATGGCTATTATCGGCATACCTTCTGGATGGACGAATATGCAGTAGATTTGGAAACCGGAATACCAGAAATATCATTGGATAAAACTGGATATTTGGGAGAACCCCTTGGGCCATTAGAACAAGTAGATGGCAATGGGCAAGTATTAATGAGAAAATTTGAAAATGGGATTGCTATTGTTAGTAATTCTGTTAGTAATTACGTTGTTGATTTAGGAAAATATTACAGATCAATTGATGGGAGTGAATCTCCTGTTAATGATGGGGAACTGAAAAATCGGGTAACTATGTCTAGAACAGATGGTAGGATTTTATTGTTGCCTTTGTGTTCTAACAACCCTAACGAAGATGAAGATTGTATTTAAATTTTAACAAAAGAAATTTTAAATTTGTGTCCCTTTACTTCAAATTCGTCTTTGTTTTCATAAGACATATCTTTGAGCTCTATTAATGATGCTCCTACTTTCTCTTTTATGAATTTTTTGAATTTTTCTAGATTATATTTTGAGGATATAGATAAATTAATTAAATCTTTTTTCTTTAATCCTTTTTCTTTTCTTAAGTCCTGTATTCTTCTTATAACTTCTCTAGTAAATCCTTCTTTTTCTAATTCTTCTGTTACCTCTGTGTTTAGTATTACCTTACCTAGTTTGAATTCTGAGAAGGTTAAATTATCTGGCATTATCTCTTCTACAAAAATATGTTCTCTTGTTAGTTTGAACTTATCTATAGATATTTCCCCTTTTTTGTAGATTTCATTTAATAATTTCGAATCTAATTTTTCATTTATCAAAGGAGCGTCTCTCTTGAAATCTTTCCCTATTTCTGATTTATTTGGTGAGAGAGTTATTTCCTCAAACTTATATGAAGTATCAGAAATTATCTCTTTTATGTTTAGCTTAGATTTTAATAACTCCTTGAAATTATCTAACGTTTGTTTTACTTCTTCCTTTGATGAAATTATTTTTAATTCTTTGAGTGGCCATCTCACTCCCTTCTTTGCTTTTTCTCTAGCTGCTAATCCTGCCTTGGTTATATCTTGAACTATTGAAAGTTGTTTTTCTAAAGCTTCATCAATAAATTTAGAATTATATTCTGGCCAATCTTCTAATGAAACTGATTCTTTTTCTAGGTTGAATGGGATTTTTAGATTTTGATATACTTTTTCAGATATAAATGGTGAAACTGTTGAAAGCATTTTTGTTGTTTCTAGTAATACTTTGTAAATTGTACTTAATACTAACTTTGGTTTTTCATGAATTTTCTCCCTTGTAGATTGTATATATTCTCTGGAAAGGGAAAGTATTAGTTTTTCTAATTCTTTTGAAACTTTATCTATATTATAAAATTCATATAATTCTGTCACATTCTTAATTGTTTTATTTAACTTAGATAGTATGTATTTCTCTTCTAAATCTTGCTCTTCTTGTAGTTCTGTTGGATCTACTTTTAATGAAGAAGAATAATTCAATAAGTATTCATGCATATTCCAAAAAATGGTTAGTACTTTAAACTTATTTTTTAATTCATCCCATGCAAAATTCACATCTTGACCTGCATTAGTTTGAAACATATAAAATCTAAATGCATCTGCTCCAGTTTTTTCCACTACCTCGTTTGGAGAAATAACATTTCCTAATGATTTTGACATTTTTACTCCATCAATATCATTTATCATGCCATGAGAATATACATTTTTGAATGGAGATTCGTCAAATGCTAGTACATTTGCTACCATAAGTAAATTAAACCACCCTCTAACTTGATCTCTTCCTTCAAGAATAAAATCTGGAGGAAAATATCTTTCAAAGAATTCTTTCTTTTTAGGATAATGTAAACATGCCCATGGCCCAACTCCTGCCTCAATCCAAACGTCAAGAATATCTGGTAACCTTTCCATTTGATTTCCACAGCTACATCTTATCTTAATTTTGTCTATCCATGGCCTGTGAAGATTTTCTGGTTCTTCTCCTGATTCTTTTATTAGTTCTTCCTTTGATCCAATTACTTTTTTGTTTCCACATTTATTACATTTCCAGATTGGAATTGGTATTCCCCAATATCTTTGTCTGGTAATTGAATTATCTCTTAAGTCTCTTAACCATTCAGAATAGGAATTATTAATTGAGTCTGGAACCCAATGTGCTTTTTTATTAAAAGCAATCATCTTTTCTTTTAAATCTTCAACTTTGAAAAACCATTGTTTTGTTGTTTTGAATATAACGGGGGTGGAACATCTTTCATGATGGGCATAATCATGTTCTACATCCATGGTTCCAATTAACACTCCATCTTTTTCCAACTTCTCTGTAAACTTCTTATCATCAGTCTTTGCTTTCAATCCTGAGAAGTATCCCATTCCTTCTGGAAAAATTCCTTTTTCATCAATGCTATTGTATGGTGGAATTTTGTTTTCATAACCTACTTCATAATCTTCTGGTCCGCATCCTGGAGCACAATGTACTAATCCAGTTCCAGCATCTAAATTAACATATTCTTTTGAAAGAACAACTGTATGAACTTTTTGATGTTTTAATTTCAATTTCGTGTATTCTGGAATTTCTTTTGCCCAGGGATGTTCGTATTCCAGCCCTTTTAATTCTGAACCTTTGAACTCATCTAGGATTACATAATCTTTACCCAATCTTTCCATTACACTTTCGACCAAATCTCTAGCCATAATCCATGTTTCTTTTCCTACTTGAACTTCTGCGTAGTCTAAATCTGGATTTGCCATAACAGCAAGATTAAATGCTATTGTCCATGGCGTTGTTGTCCATATTATTAGATGTTTATCTTGATTTCTTACTTTAAATTTCACAAAAATAGATTTATCAGTTATAACTTTATAATCACATTCATGTTTTGCTAGGGCAGTTTCACATTCTGCACACCAAGCCATAGTTTTTTCTCCTTCATATAATCTGTTTTTTTTATCTGCTTGTTTTATTAGAAACCATGTTGAATTTATCCAATCCTCGGATATTGGTAAATATGCATCTTCATAATCTAACCAAACCCCCAACTTAAATAAATCTTCACTCATGTGATTTGCGTGTTCTTTTGAGAAGGCCATACATTCCTTTATGAATTTGTCTACCCCATATTTCTCTATATCTTCTTTTGAGTTTAAACCTAACTTTTTTTGAACTTTTGAGGAGGTTGGAATCCCGTGCATATCATAGCCTGCTCGGTCCCAGACATCAAAATTTCTCATTCTTTTGAATCTCAGAACTGCATCTTTTAATGAATTATTCCAAGCCTGACCAATATGTATTCTTCCTGAAGTATATGGTGGCCCTTGTAGAAAATAGAAAGGCTTTTTCCCTTTATTTTTTTCTTTATTTTTTTGGTAGATGTTGTTTTTCTTCCAAAATTCTATTATTTCCTGCTCTATTTCTTTGTGATTATACATTGTTCTTTTGGTTTTAATTTTTATTTATATATGTTTTCATTGAACCCCTATAAATTCTATAGGTAACTCTAGATAATAATAGAAATAACCATAATAATTGGGCTTCTCATATGGTTTAGAGAAAGATTTGTTTATTTAAATGTTTTCAAAATAAAAAAAAGAAAGAGGGTAAACGGAGGTTGTTTTTCTTTTTTTGGTGAAAAAAGAGGTGTTATTTTATATTTTCTTAGTTAGGTATTGGTGGTTTCCTTTATAAAGAGGATTAAGGACAACTATAGAAGTATCTTCTATTATTTTATGCTTCCTTTTTAGAATTAAAAAAAGAAAAAATAGTTTTAAGCAAGTTCTTCATCAATAATTTTTTTAAATGCTTCAAAGGGTTGTGCACCAACTAACATTTTTCCGTTTATGAAAAAGGAAGGCGTTCCACTAACTCCTGCTTTTTGACCATCTCGGAAATCTTGTAAAACTTCATCTTTGTGTTTGTCTGTGTCTAGACACACGTTGAATTCATCTACCTTAAGGCCAATTTGTTCTGCATATACTTTTAAGTCACTTACAGTTATTGATTGTTGGTTTTCAAAGATTTTATCATGCATTTCATAATATTTTCCTTGGTCTCCAGCACACTCTGCTGCTTCTGAAGCTTTTTGAGCACTTTTATGGAAACTTAATGGAAAATCTCTAAAAATCAATTTTGCTTTTCCCGTATCTATGTATTCACTTATTAGCTGAGGCATGGTGTTTTGGTAAAACCTTCCACAGAAAGGACATTCGTAATCACTAAATTCGATTATAGTCACTGGAGCATTTGGATCTCCAAGAACTGCGTCATTATCTGCACTTACCTCAATTACTTTTGGCGCGGCTTGTTGTTTGACTACCTCGTCAACTGTATTTCCTGTTGTATCGGATCCTGATGAGTTGAATCCCAGAGTAACAATAATAATCACGGCAACTGCTGAAACATAGAACCACGGATTTTTTAATGTATTTGTTTTTTTCATGAGAACTATATTATTATTCTTTTATATAACAGCTTTGGTGAAACTAGTTTCATTCTTTCAAAACTATAATATTATTCATTCCTCTTCGTTTTCTCTCTATAATCTGTTTAGATTCTAGTTTATCTAAGAGTCTTGTTGTTTTTACTTTTCCTATTTCTAACTTCTCCATTAGATCTCTTTGAAACATTGCTTTTTCTTTTTTTAGTAAATTTACTACGTTTAATTCTTCTTCATTTAGCCCCCTTGTATTTATTCTCTTTTTCTTTTGTGTTTTTATTATAGTTTTTATTTCTGGTTTTGAAAATAATAGAAATAATCCTATGAAAAGTATGAACCCCGTTACTATTAGGCTAATATTTGTTTGTGTTACTATTGTCCCATACATAGTGCAAGATGAACCATGGTTACATGTTTGTGCCACTATGTTTTTCATTGAAAGATTGAATGTAAATATTATTATAGCTAGAATTACTGATATTGCAATTACTAATACGCCTACGTTTTTGTTTTTCATTTTATTCTAAATGAGAGTTTGGGTTTATAATATTTATCTATGATTTTTCTTTAGAAGGCTTTAAATAGTATTATTACGAAAAATTTGATATGGTTAAAAAAAGTGATAAAACCTTATTTGCATTTATTACAACTTTCTTTAGTCTTTTAGGATTTGTAATAGCAATCCTGGCTTGGAGAAAGAATGATTATATCATGCACTATGCAAAGATTAGTTTAGTTGTTTTTATTTTTAGTTTTATAGCAGGTATTTTGGGCTCTATATTGGCATGGATTCCTGTTCTTGGCTGGATAATTACAGCGGGATTAAATGTCCTTGTTTTTGTAGCTTGGTTAGTCAGTTGGATTCATGCATTATCTGGTGAAAAAAAGGAAATTCCATTTATTAGTGCATTTGCAAAAAAAATTAAATTATAATTTTTATTTTTTTAACATTTGTGTAAATGGTCTTATTGCTACTATTACTGCTATTATCAAGTACCAGTACCATTCTAAAGCTAATATTCCTGACCACAGTTTTGCAACCATCAATATGAATGCTGCAGTGCTCAACTTAACTAAAGATATGTCAAACCACTCAAACTTCTTTACTGAGTCTGTTAGAGTCATTTTGCCTCCTTTATTTATTTCTGAAAATATATGTGGCTACGAATCCTAGTCCAAGTCCTATAAGGGTACCTGCAGGAATTTGCCCCACTGCCATACCTACACCAATTCCAATAAGTAATCCCCCGGGTATTAACATTCCAGAATAATCTTTCTTTTTCATAATTGAATTTATTTTTTTCTTTATTTAAATATTTTGGTTAAGTTTTTATAGTGTGGGTGCTCTCTATTGTAATGATAGATAAAACAGTTCCGAATTACCAGAAAAGGATGGATTTGGAAAAATTCTATAATTATCCGTGTATTAATTGTTTAATAGATACTGAAGAACAAATAAAAAAGGGAAATTTTGAAGGTTTTTCTGAAGGAGATAGGGTCTGGTATGAAACTTATAAGGAAGAAGGTGAAGAATTAAAGAAAGTTCTTTTAAAATATAAACCCAAAGAAATTATTGAAATTGGTTCTGGAACTGGGAGAGTTATTCAACTTGTTTTAGACACTTTATCTAACACGTGGATTTTAGGGACCGAGTCTAATCAAAGAATGTTTAATTTTGTCAGTAAAAGATTTAGTAAAGTACCTAATGTTAGTGTTAGGATGATTGATGCCTCTTCTTTTTTAGATAGAGAAGAAAGTTATGATATGGCCATTTGTTTAATGAATACTTTTGGTAATATTGATGATCCTACTCTTTTTAAGAAAATTATTAATCGTTCTAATATTTTTGTTTTTAGTTTGTATAATAGAGAATTTGATAAAAAGAGGAAAAAGATGTATGCAGCTAGAGGACATTCTGATTTTAAGTTTGACAAGGGAACATGTTATTTTAATGACCCCTGGGTTGTTGGAATGATTTCTAGAAGTTATACTGAAGAAGAAATAGAAGAGTTGGTTAAAGATAATGGCGGGAAGATAGTTAGTTTAAAAAAAGTTGGTACTTTATACTTTGTTGTTGCAGAGAAGAATTAATTTTATATAGTATCTGTATTTCTTTTGCCTACAATGAAAAAAGAGATATTAATTTTAATATTAATTTTGGGCTTAGCAAATATGACTTATGCAGCGAACTGTGGTGGAGCAATCCAATGTAATTGTGGCGATACCCTAATGGAAGATCAATTAATGTGGTATGACATTATTGGATGTGAGGATTCTGGATTGTGGATTGGAGATGATAGTATAACACTTGATTGTGGAAATCATACAATCGAGGGAAACTACTCAAACAATGCAAAAGGAATTTTCAACATAAATAATGATGACATAACGATAAAAAACTGTGAAGTTAAGGGGTTTGATTACGGAATCTACACCGGAAGTTCGTTAAATAGCAATGTTCATAATAATATTGTTAGAAACAATGAAAATGGTATCTGGTTGCAATACTTAGAGGGTAGTTTTATACATAATAACTTGGTAGATTCCAATGATATTTATGGTATATTCCTCTCTCAATCAAATGACAACGATGTCTATATGAATCAACTATCATCTAATGCATATGGAATAAGATTATACCAAGTAGATACCCACCATTTCTTTGATAATGAATTATTTGAAAATGGAAGAGGGATACAAATTGATGATGGAGATTATAATTGGTTTTATGGAAATACCTTTGTAGGCAACTTAGTGTTTAATGCATTGGAATTTCCTGGAGTAGACACAACAAGATGGAACAATAGTCTTACTGGAAACTTTTGGGACGATTTTGAAAGTAATGAAGGTTACCCAAATTATTATGTAGTTGATGGAGAGGGGCTAGGAATTGATTATATGCCAATCTGGACTTTTAATATTCCAGATCCAGAGTTCTCATATGTTGAACTGAGTGGAGATGGGGGATTGTTGACCTGCCCTGCTGGAGATACTAGTAACTATGAATATTTAGTTGTGGGTTTGAGAGATTTAAACAACGAACCACTTTCTGGAATTAGTGCTAGTGAATTTGAATTTTCCGTAGACTACACGGGAGATAGCTATGAGACTGTAAGTTTTGAGTTTATTCCTGAAACAAATATGACTAATGAGAATGGTGAATTAAGATTTAGTATTAGTGCAGATAGTACTTTGATTGGAAACGCGGAGATTAGTGTTAGTGCTATGGCGGTTAACTTAATCGAAAACGTTGATTTAGATGTCAAGAGTTTTGACTTAAATTACGATGGAAGTGTTAGTATAGCAGATTTAGGTATGTTTGCTAGTGAATATAATACTAATTCATCAAATAGTGATTTTGATTGGAGTGGATTTGTTAATATAGTTGATTTGGGCATGTTTGCTGCACACTATGGACATTCTGATGGAAAGGAAATCACTCATAAACTACCTAAGGGTCTTTTGAATAAATTTTAATTTTTTCTTTTTTTTTAATTAATTTTATATAGTATCTGTATTTCCCCTGCCTACAATGAAAAAAATAATTTTATTATTAATATTAATTTTGGGCTTTGCTAATATGTCTTATGCTGCTGATTGCGGTGAAAAAGTACAATGTTCTTGTGGTGATACATTGATTTCTGATTTAGTTATGACTAATGATATTTTGGATTGTTCTGAGAAGGCAATAACTATTGGCAAGGATGATCTTATTTTAGATTGTAATGGTCATGAAATAGATGGAGAATGGTTTCCAGGCGTGGAACAATATGGCGTTTATTTGGACGGATATAGTGGAATTACAATAAAAAATTGTAATATTGGTGATTTCTTTGGTAAGGGGAATGCTGGAATTTATTTATCTGGAGATGGAAATCGTTTAGTGAATAATAATATTTTTGATAGTTCTGTAGGGGTTTATTTAGTCGGAGATAGTAATGTTATTTCTGGCAATGCAATTAACCATAATGATTTAGAGGGTTTAAAATTAGTTGATGTTTCTGAGAATTCTATTTTTTCTAATTATATTTATAGTAATGATTATGGCATTGGTATTTTTGGTGAGAGTTTTAGAAATAAAGTTTATGATAATAGAATTGAATTTCAGATTGTGAATGGGGTTTTTGTTTCTGAAGCTAGTAATAATCTTTTCTGGGGAAATGAATTTTCATATAATTCTTTAGATCATGTATTTGAAGATTCTCTTTATGGAAATGATTGGGATTTTCTAGGCTTAGGTAATTATTGGGATGATTTTTCAGACAATATTGGTTATCCTTTTGTTTATGTTTTGCCTTTCCCTAGTTCTGGAATAGATCATTTTCCAGTTTTAATGGTGGAACTTGAAGGATAGAAAGTTTTAAATAGTAAGATTGTCTTACTTTTTATAAAATGGAAGTTACTAAATTGAGTACAAAAGGACAGATCGTTATACCTGAAAGTGTTAGGGAAGGAATGGATGTTGGAACTGCATTTATTGTTACTAAAACCGATAATATGATTATTTTAAAAGAGATTGAAGGATTGAATGATAAAGAAAAAAAAGAACTTAAAGAGTTAGATAAAATTTGGAAAGAGATTGATGAAGGGAAAGGCTCTACTCATAGTGTTGATAAATTTCTAAAAGAGATGGATTCTTGGTGATTTCTTATGATAACTAAAATAACTAGGTCTTCCACATTTGTTAGACAAACTAAAAGACTTGATTCTGAGTTATTAGGTAAATTGAAGAAACAAATATTAAAAATTATTGATACTCCTCTTGTTGGAAAACCTTTAAGATATAAAAGAGGAGAAAGAACTTTGTATATTAAACCATTTAGGTTAGTTTACTCAGTTAGAGGTAGTGAGTTGATTTTATTGAAGTTTGATCATCGTGGGAAAGTTTACAAGTAGATCTAATTGTTTTTATAGTGAAATAGAAAGGTTTATATACTAATTTAACTCTTATTTAGTAGTAACAAAGGAGGCAAAAACCAATGAATCAAGATCCAAATCAATTCCATAAATATCCGGTAAATTATGGTGTAACTAATGGAATGAATCTGTCAGGTATGCCCGATGGTCAGTATTTCTGTGTAGGTTACAATGATGAAGGCAATGTTGGATTTGTAGATGTACTTGAAGGTCATGGTTCGGATGGAACTCCAATTTATGAAGGGAAAGTTGATCTTGGAGGAGCATTAGCAGAACTTCCTAAAAGAACTGAAGCAAACGCAAGACAAGTTGATGATTCTATAGAAAGCGTTATTATGGATGATTATAACGCTCGTTTTGGGTTAAACTAAGAAAGGTATGAGCATACTCGGCTAGAATATGTGCTTGAAGTTTTATAATTTCTTAAAATAAAAAACCTTTTAAGAACTATTATTACTCCTAAGTTTATGGCAAATATCAAACAGAGTGTTCAAAATATCCTAAATTTGGCCGATATTAAGATTAATGGAAACAGGTCATGGGACATTCATGTGAAAGATCCTAAATTTTATTCAAGAGTTCTTGCAGGTGGATCTTTGGCTTTGGGAGAATCTTATATGGACGGGATGTGGGATTGTGATAATCTTGATCAGTTTTTTCATAGAATTTTGAGAGCAGATTTAGAGAAGAAAGTAAAACCTAATGCTTCAATTTTACTCTCGTATTTTAAGGCAAAACTATTCAACCAACAGTCTATTAGAAAATCAAAAAAAGTTGTGGAAAAACACTATGATTTAAGTCCTGATTTGTATATGTCTTTTTTAGATCCATATAATCAATACACTTGTGGGTATTTTAAAAATACAAAAAATCTAAATGAAGCACAAGAAAAGAAATTAGATTTAATATGTAAGAAGTTGCAAATTAATAAAAATGATAAAGTACTTGATGTTGGATGTGGTTGGGGTGGCTTTGCGAAGTTTGCATCCAAAAAGTATGGGTGCCATGTTACTGGAGTAAGTATTTCAGATGAACAAATAAAATATGCAAAAGAATATTGCGAGGGGCTCCCTGTAGAGATTATTAAATTAGATTATAGAAACCTTAGAGATAAGTTTGATAAGATTTTGATTTGTGGTATGATTGAACATGTTGGTAGTAAAAATTATAAAAAGATTATGAAAAAGGTTAGTAATTGTTTAAATAAGGATGGATTATTTTTATTACATACAATTGGAGGAAATGAATCTGTAAAGTTAGGTGAACCATGGATTGAAAAATATATTTTTCCAAATTCTATGTTGCCTTCAGCAAAGCAAATAACTTCTGCTAGCGAGGGACTTTTTGTTATGGAAGATTGGCATAACTTTGGAAAATATTATGATAATACTTTAATGGCTTGGTATAAGAATTTTGTTAAGGGGTGGGATAAAATAAAAAGTAAGTATGATGAACGATTCTATAGGATGTGGACTTATTATCTTTTATGCTGTGCTGGTTTGTTTAGGGCAAGGAAAGCCCAGTTGTGGCAGATTGTGTTTTCTAAGAATGGTTTAAAAGAAGGTTATTTGAGTGTACGTTAGATTTATATATTTTTTATTCTTTGGTAAACTATGAAATTAATATATATTTATGGTGTCCCTGCAGTTGGTAAATTAACAGTAGCAGAACAACTTGCAAAGATAACTGGTTTTAAATTATTTCACAATCATCTAACTGCAGATTATGTTTCTAGTTTATTCCCATTAAGAAATGATATGAGCAATAAATTGAAATGTGAAATTGCATATAAAATGTTTGAAGCTGCAGCAAAAAACAAAGTTGATTTGATTTTTACAATGGCTCATGAAGAAAAATATAATGACTTTCTGAAAAATATTATTAAAATAATTGGGAAATTTGATGGAGAAGTGTTATTTGTAAGATTGTGTTGTAAAAAAGAAAAATTATATGACCGGGTCGTTAGTGATTCTAGAAAACCTTTTTTTAAAGCTAAAACTATTGAAGAAATGGATAAGATTGTTAAAAAACTTGATAAATTTGAAACTATTCCCTTTGGAGAAAGTCTTGTTATAGATAATACTGGCGTTTCTGCTAAAAAATGTGCTCAAAAAATTAAAGAGCATTATGGGTTGTAATTTCTTATCACTTCAAAATTTTCATTACAGTATATTTCTTTTGTTTCTTCTGCTTCAATCATTTCTCGTGTTGGATCTACGCAAATGGCTGGATTTTGTGTGTTGCAACCAAAACATCCATAGTAACCTTCATCTTGGTGTTGTCTTAGTTGAATATCGTCTAGTTTCCATATTTCTTCTGTGAATGTAGTTTCTTTATGTATACATTGCCTTGGATAGCTTTCTAGTGCTGGGTTTCCTGCTTTTAGGCAGCTTTCAAAATCGTTTACTTGAATAGTGCAGGAAGTTGTTAGTATAGTTAGGAGGATTAGTAGTGGTAGTTTCATTTTATCTTTTTTGCCTTAATAACTAAAAATGAAGGATATTCCATATTTAATTCAAAATCTTTCTTACTATATTTTTCAGAGCCTTTAACCGGTTTTGCCTCAATCAATCTTTCAACCACAAAACCAGCATCATTTAGAGTATTTACAATCTCCTCAAAAGTGTGGTGGTAATTAACAACCGTTATTCCTGGTGGCATAGTCCATTCTGTTCGTTTATTTTTAAAATAATCTTTTAGAAAGTATACTTTTTTATTCTTGACTATTTTTCCCTCTACTGCTTCTCTAACGGGGTGATTCATCGAAAACACAAAAAGTCCATCATTTTTTAGTATTCTGGACACTTCTAAGAAAGATTTTTTAAGATTTTTTAAATAATGAAGCATTAAGCCACTAACAACAATATCAAACTCTTTATTTTTAAACTTGGTTTTTTCTGCATTGCCAACAAAAAAGTTTATTTCTGGGTTTTCTTTTTGAGCTATGTTTATCAAGGTTTTTGAAAGATCAATACCTGTTACTTTAGCACCCCATGAGCGTAGTTTTTTTGAAAATATTCCTGAACCACATCCTAAATCTAAAACTTTCTTTTTCTTTACTATGTTTTTTAGTAAGGAAGATATGGCTGGCATTTCTAGGTATTCATTGTAGAAGTTTTCTTTGGGGTTGTGTCTCTTTTTATGGTATACTTTTCCAAATTTATCATAAGTATTCTTTGTTTCTTTTAAAGTCATTCTCTTAATTATTTTTTATTGTTTAAAAAAGTTTAGGAAGGGGTTTGAGAGAAGCTCTCGCGCTCTCTTTTAAAAAAAGAAAAAAATTAATTAGACGAACCGGTAAGGCACATAGATTCCCATGAAAAGCCACAATACTCGCATTCATCTCCCTTGTCATTGCCATCACTATCTAGTTGGTTAGGATTAACCATCAAAGGACAATTATCGCACCAATCTCCAACCCCGTCCTCATCTAAATCCCATTGCCCTACATTAGGGGTATATACGCAATTGTCCTCTTCGTCAATAATTCCATCGTTGTCGGTATCTTGTTCTTGCGGTTCAAAATCTCTTGCAATATTACTTATTCTGACTTCATCGATTGTACCATCAAAATACCAACGCATGTTTCCTGGGTCATGAGTTGAACCAATATAAACATCTTGTGAGACTATTGGCATCGTTCCAGTTTTTTCTATTGAACCATCTTCAACACCATTTACAAAAACTCTAATGTGCTCTCCGTCATAAGTCATAGCAAGGTGGTACCATTCTCCGATATCTAAATCAGTATTCCCACTTAAGAATGTCCAATCTGGTGGTCCTGCATAAACACCACCATAGACCTTTCCATCCAAAATACTCAAATGAAATGGCCCGTTCTTTTTGATGATAGTATTTTCTTCTCCATCAACTGAATCTGCCTTAACCCATGCCTCTAATGAAACTTCAGTAGAAGTTTGGATAGTTGGAGAATTGGCAACAAAAATATAATCATCAACACCATCAAAATCTAATGCACTACCAAATCTTCCCTCTACCCAAATTGGGCCATTAATATCTCCATCATAACCATTATCTGTTTCATCATAAACTACGGTTCCAGAATTTTCATTAAAATGCCATAAAGCTACAGTATTTTCATCTACTTCATATTCCTCTAAATTTTTATCCATAGAATATGCTAATTGAGATAATCCTACAACTGAAACTAAAAGCAAACAAATCAAAATTAATTTCTTCATTTATTTTCCACCCCCATGGAATTCCGTGCTATGAGGGTTCTTTAGAAATATTTAAAACTTACTACACAAATCTTATAAAACTCCCTAATCTCTTATTTCTATGTTACTATCAAAATCTAAATATTTAGTTGGCTTACAATGCCCAAGACACTTATGGATAGCTTTCAATGATAAAGAAAAACTCCCAGAGTTTGATGCGGCAACTCAAAAAAGGTTTGATGTTGGTCATGATCTAGAAGAATACGCTAAAAAATTGTTTCCGGGAGGCATAGACATTCCTACAGAAGATTTTAAAGAGAGTTTAGAATTAACTAAAGCTTCTTTAGAAAAAGGAAAACCTTTGTTTGAACCAGCTTTCAAGATTGATGATTTATACTCTAGAGGAGATATTTTTGTTCCTAATGGTGATGGTTGGGATGTAATTGAGATTAAGTCTGCCACTAAAGTTAAAGATGTTAATTTACATGATGTTTCTTTTCAAAAGTATGTTTATGAGAAATGTGGTTTGAAAATAAAGAATTGTTATTTGATGCACATTAATAATGAGTATGTTAGAGATGGAGATATTGATCCTTCTAAGTTGTTAATTAAGGAAGATATAACTTCTCAGGTTGATGAGTATATTATTGGGATTTCTGAGAGGATTAGTAAGATGAAAGAAATAATTTCTGATCCTGTACTTGTTGAGAATAATATTGGTCCGCATTGTAGTGATCCTTATGATTGTCCTTTGATTGATGATTGTTGGTCTTTTTTGCCTTCAGGACATGTTTTTCAGTTGTATGGCTCTAACAAGAAAGGTTTTTCTTTAATTGAGGATAAAATTTATGCCTTGAAAGATATTCCAGACGATTTTAAGTTAAATGATAAGCAAGGGATTCAGATTAAGTGTGAGAAATCTGGAAAAGTTCATGTAAACAAGGAAGCCATTAAGCATTTTCTTAAAAGTTTAGAATATCCTTTTTATTATTTGGATTTTGAAACTATAAATCCTGCTATTCCTTTGTTTGATGGTTCGAGGCCTTATCAACAGATTCCATTTCAGTTTAGTTTACATGTAGTTAATTCTAAAGGTTCTGAGGTTGAGCACCATGAGTTTTTGTATTCTGGTTCTGGAGATCCTAGAAAGGAGTTTGCTTCTTCTTTACGAGAGGTAATTGGAAATAAAGGTTCGGTTGTTGTTTATAATCAAGCCTTTGAGATATCTAAGTTGAAAGAGTTAGCTGAGTTTTTGCCTTCTGAGAAAGAATGGATATATGATGTTATTTCTCGTGTTGTTGATTTGCTTGTTGTTTTTCGTGGATTTGCTTATTATAATCCTAAGCAAGAAGGTAGTGCTTCTATAAAGAAAGTTTTACCTGCTATAGTTGGTAAAGATTATTCTTCTTTGGGGATTGCTGAAGGTATGGACGCTTCTTTGACTTATTTGGAGAACTTTGGTAAGATAGATTCTGTTCGTAAGGATTTGTTAGAGTATTGTAAGTTGGATACTTTAGCGATGGTTTGGATTGTTGAGAAGTTGGAGGAGATTGTTAAAGCTTATAAATTAGGTTTAAACTACCAGATTAAGAAAATGACAGAAGAATCCAAAAAAATTGGAAAAATTAAAAAAGTCCCCCTGAGGGAATTGTGGAGAAAGGAAGATAGAGATTTCACTAAATGGCTTGAAGAAAACATAGATTATCTAAATGATGTCTTGGGTTTTGATATAAATATTGAGTCAAGGGAAGAAAATGTAGGTCCTTTTCGTGTAGATTTATATGGAGAAGACAGCCAAGGAAATAAAGTTATCGTTGAAAATCAACTAGAAAAAACAAATCATACTCATCTTGGTCAAATTATCACATATTTAACAAATCTTGATGCGAAAACAGCAATATGGATCTCAAGTGAGCCTGTTGAGGAACATAAAAAAGCAATTGATTGGTTAAATGAAACCACTCCCGACGATATTTCTTTTTACCTAATACAATTGGAAGCAATAAAAATTGGAGATGAACCAATGGCCGGACCCCTTTTTACAATTATTAGAAGACCAAGCACAAAAATTAAGCAAATTGGTGCAGAAAAAAAAGAATATGCTCAAAGACATGTCATAAGAAAAGAATTTTGGACACAATTTATTAGTGAAATAAACAAAGTAAATTCAATGTGCAGCAATGTTAGCCCAAGAGCTGACAACTGGCTTGGCATTGCGCTAGGAATGAGTGGAGTAAGCATAAATCTCGTTATATCAAAAAAATATGTGAGGTCGGAAGTTTACATAAATCAAGGGACAAAAGAAGAAAATAAGAAAATATTTGATTATTTTTTACAGAAAAAAGATGAAATAGAGTCTGATTTTGGAAATGAGTTAATTTGGGAAAGGATGGAGGACAATGTAACTTCTAGAATAAAATATCAGCTAGACGGGGTGGATGTATCAAATAAAGATGATTGGAATAAAATGAATGAATTCTTAATTGATGGCGCAGTAAGAATGGAGAAGGCGTTTAAGAAACATATTTCAAAGATAATCAGGCATTAAAAATGATAAAACTAACTGATTTAAGAGAAGATTTGATTAGTATTTCTTGGTGAGAGTTTGTATGTTGGTTTATTTTCCATCTTTAACAATAATCTTTAATTCCTCAATTTTTTTAGCTGGTTCTTTTTTATGTATCATCCTATGGCAATTTGAACAAACCAAAGAAATGTCTTCCATCGAGGTTTTTTCCCCTTCCTCCATTTCACTTATTGGCTTTCTATGATGACCTTCAATAAAGTTTTCTCCCAACTCTCCATATTTGTCTACAAATGAAAAACCGCATACTTCGCACCTCAACTCTCCTTCTACTTCTAACCTTTTTTCCTTTACTTTTTTGATTAAACTACGATTTCTCTCCCTTAAATAATGGCTAACAAGTTTTTTCCTGCCCTCTACCACATCTTCAGTAGAACCATAAAATTCTATTTCTTGAGTAAAGAGTTCTTCAAACCTTTCTGTTCCTACAACAATTTGAATATATTCCTCAATTAAATAATCTATATCTCTCTTTATTTCCTCTTTTTTAATTTCAATTTCTGAAATATTATATTCTTTAAAAAATAAAGAATTCGGATATTTTTTTGCATATTTAGTATTGGGATATTTTTCTTCTATCATCGGAAACTGGTTTTGAATCCTTTCTGTCCAGTTATTCAAGGGATCATTCGTAACTGAAACCCCGTATCCAATAATCAGCTTTTCAGGCATACTAATTCTATCAATCGCAATGTAGGGGTAAATTCCTTGACTTATTTTATTTTCGCCAAATAAAAAACACAAACCAATTATATGTGCCATATTTGTCTGGCCTATCGCGGGCTCAACATGACAGTTCTTATAAGGTATTTTAAAATTACTTTTTTTCATAAGTTGAGGATTTTTTGATCGATTAATTAATTCCTTTATTTGTTCAAATAATTGATTGAATTCCGTGCCCATTTTATAATATTGTTGATTAATTGCGTTTTATATGTTTTTGGAAATTGCCAAGTGCTAAAATAAGGTTTATAAATAACCTTTGAGCTACAAAATAAGTAAAAATGAATAACGAAATAGAAAAAAAACTTTGGGATGCTGCTAATGATCTTCGAGCTAATTCAGAACTAAGTTCCACTCAGTATTCAACACCTGTTTTAGGTTTGATATTCTTAAAACATGCCGATTATATTTTTGAAAAAACTAAAAAAGAAATAAATAGAGATAATCCGACACCACTACATTTCCAAGAAAAAGGGGTCTTGTTCTTGCCAGAAGAAGCAAGGTATTCCCATCTTCTAAATTTACCTGAAGGAACAAACATTGGCCAGAAGATTAATGATGCAATGGATTTGATAGAAAAAGAAAATCAAGATCTTAAAGATCTTCTTCCTAAAAACTATACTATTTTTGATAATGATTTATTGGCTAATTTATTGAAAACCTTTGATTTTGAAATCCCTGGAGGGGATGTTTTTGGTAAAATCTATGAATTCTTTCTAGGAAAATTTGCTATGACCGAGGGCCAAGGTGGTGGAGAGTTTTTTACACCTACTTCTCTTGTTAAGCTGATAGTTGAAATTATTGAACCCTATCATGGAAAGATTTTAGATCCTGCTTGTGGATCGGGTGGAATGTTTGTTCAGTGTGCTAATTTCATAAAAATAAATAATAAATCTGTAAATGATGAGCTTTCTTGTGATGGGCAAGAGAAAACAGGCAAGACAATTAACTTAGCTGAAATGAACTTGGCAGTTCATGGAATAGAAGGAGATATTAAACAAGGCAATACTTTTTATGAAGATAACCATAATTCGGTTGGCAAGTATGATTTTGTAATGGCTAACCCTCCGTTTAATGTGGATATGAGTAAAGTTGATCCTGCAAAAGTTAAAGGGGATCCTAGATGGCCTTTAGGAATACCAACCTCTGGAAAAGCAAATTATTTGTGGATTCAAGCATTTTGGTCAGCATTGAATGAAAAGGGAAGGGCTGGTTTTGTAATGGCTAATTCTGCTTCAGATGCTAGAGGAATTGATACCGAGATAAGAAGAAAATTAATTGAAAGAGATGCCGTTGATGTCATGATTGCTATTTCTTCTAACTTCTTTTATACCGTTACTCTCCCTTGTACTCTTTGGTTCTTGGATAATGATAAAAAGAATACAGACAGAAAAGGCAAAGTATTGTTTATTGATGCAAGAGACATTTATCACCAAGTAGATAGGGCACATAGAGAGTTTATTCCCGCTCAAATACAAGAAATAGCAAATATTGTAAGGAGTTATAGAAAAGAAGAAGGGGCCAAGCCTTATGAAGATGTTAAAGGACTTTGTAAGGTTGCAACAATAAAAGAAATAGAAGATCAAGGTTGGAGTTTGAATCCTGGAAGATATGTTGGAGTTAAAGACAGAGAAGAAGCCGAGGATTTTGATTTTGAAGCAGAACTTGAAGAATACAACGAAGAGCTCCAAGAATTAAATGTTCAATCCAAAGAATTAGAAGAGCAAATCAACCTGAATGTAAATAAGTTGCTGGGGGTTGATTGAGGATGGTTAGGGAAGGCTGGGAGGAAAAGAAACTTGTAGAAGTTGCAACAATAGAATCAGGAGGCACACCTAGCACTAAAAATGAAAAATATTGGAAAAATGGAGATATTTTTTGGGTAACTCTTCCAGATCAGATTAACAAGTATATTTACAATACACAAAGAAAGATTACAGACTTAGGTTTAAAAAAAAGTAGCGCAAAACTTCTTCCCAAAAATACAGTAATATTATCATCAAGAGCTACAATTGGTGAAGTCTCAATTATAAAAAAAGAAATGTCAACCAATCAAGGAAGTAAAAATTTTATATGCAATCCTTCAAAAATATATTTTGAGTTTCTATTTTATCTCTTAAAGGCAAACATAAAAAAAATAAAACACATAGCTTCCGGCGCAACCTATAAAGAGATTAATAAAGCAGTGTTATCAAATCTAGAAGTAGAGATACCTAGAAATATTACCGAACAAAAAAAAATAGCAACAATTCTTTCTAACTATGATGATTTAATCGAAGCCAACGAAAAGAGAATTAAGATTCTTGAAAATATTGCGAAGCTGATTTATGAAGAATGGTTTGTGAGGTTTAAGTTTCCAGGACATGAAAAAGTAAAAGTGGTCGATAGTGGGACCGAATTTGGGAAGATTCCTGAAGGGTGGGAAGTAAAAAGTATTATGGGTTATGAGAATTTTGATTTTATCAATACAAATATTAAAAAATTTGAAGGAGAAAAAGAATACTTTGCTACAGCAAATATCTCAGGTTTGGAGATTATAAAAGAAGGAGAATTTGTTAATTATCAAAATAAACCTTCAAGAGCACAAAAGGAACCGATTTTAAATTCAGTTTGGTTTGCAAGAATGAAAGACAGTTACAAAGTACTGGGTTTTTCAAAGGCTAATGAGTTTATCGCAAAAAAATCTATTCTCTCCTCGGGTTTTGCAGGTTTTAAATGTGAAGAAAATATTTTTCCTTTTTTATTCTTAAATATAAATTCAAAGAAATTTGAAACATTAAAGGATTTATATGCAACTGGAGCAACACAAGTTTCAATTAATAATGATGGAATAAAGAGAATTGAGGTTATATCTCCAAAAAAAGAAATAGTAGAATCTTTTGGCCAATTACTAAATCCTTTATTAAATAAAATATTCCAATTACAAATCAAAAATCAAAACCTCAGAAAAACTCGAGATTTGCTCCTGCCAAAACTAATTTCCGGAGATGTTGATGTTTCTGAACTTGATATAAAGCTAAATGAACCAATGGAAATGGAGGTTTCTGCTTAAATGGTAAGTGATTATTCAGAAGATGTTCTAGTTGAAAAGGAAGCTGTTAAATTTTTGAATGAAAAGTACAAATATTCTCATTTAGATTGTTTTGAGGAATTTAAAACAGGAAAAAGTTTTCTTGGAAGAGAAAATGCTTCTGAAGTAATATTGGTTTCTAAATTAAAAGAAGCTCTTGAATTATTAAATCCAAAATTGCCAGAAGATGCTCTTGAAAATGCGATTATAGAGTTAAAAAAAGACAGAAGCAAAATGAGTTTAGTTAATGCCAATAAAGAAGCTTACCACTTGATTAAAAACGGTGTAAAAGTTAAGGCAAAGATTGATGATAAAATAAAAGATGTAATTGTCAAAGTAATTGATTTTGAGGATATTTCAAAGAATGACTTTTTCATGGCAACTCAATTTTGGATTACTGGAGAAATCTATAAGAAAAGACCCGATCTGATTTTATTTGTAAATGGATTGCCATTAGTGCTTATGGAGTTTAAGAGTACTCAAGTAAATCTAAAAAAAGCTTATGATGATAACATTACAGATTATAAAGACACCATCCCTCAAATATTTTGGTATAACTCATTTATCCTAATATCTAATGGTTTAGATTCCAAGATTGGAACTTTAACTTCTGAGTATGAACATTTCTCAAATTGGAAAAAGTTAAAAGAAGATGAGAAAAACCCTTCAACTTTCTTAGACAGGGCATTGGAAGGAACTTGTGCCCCAGAAAAAATATTAGACTTATTTGAAAATTTCAGCCTATTTACTTCAATTAACAACAACCAAATAAAAATTATAGCAAAAAATCACCAATATTTAGGTGTGAATAACTCTGTTGAGTCTTTCAAGAAAAGAAAAGAAAACAAAGGAAGACTAGGAGTATTTTGGCATACGCAGGGTTCAGGAAAGAGTTTTTCTATGATTTTCTTTGCACAAAAAATATTAAGAAAATTCCAAGGTAATTACACTTTTGTTGTGATTACAGATAGAGATGAATTGGATACCCAAATATACAAAAACTTCCAAAATTCTGGAGTTGTAACTGAAGAAGAAGTCCAGGCAAAGGATGGAAAACACCTAAAGGAACTATTGAAAGAAAATCACAGAATGGTTTTCACTTTAATACATAAATTCCACACTAAAAAAGGAGAAGCCTATCCAGAAATCTCTCAAAGAGATGATATTATTGTGATGACTGATGAAGCACATAGGACACAATATGACACACTTGCCCTAAATATGAGAAATGCCCTACCTAAAGCTTCATTTATAGGATTCACCGGAACTCCTTTGATGAAGAAAAGCGAGGAAAAGACAAGAGATACTTTTGGGGGTTATGTAAGTGAATATAACTTTAAAGATTCTGTAGATGATAGAGCAACAGTTCCATTATATTATGAAAATAGAGTTCCAGAACTACAATTAATTAATCCAAATCTGAATGAAGAAATCTATGAAGTGATTGATGAAGCAGATTTAAACGATAAAGAGCAAGAAAAGATTGCAAGAAAACTAGGTTCTAACTATGATATACTTACTAGGGAGGACAGATTAAATACCATTGCAGAAGATATAGCTAAACATTTCCTAAGCAGAGGATATTCAGGAAAAGCAATGGTCTTGGCTATTGATAAATTTACTACAGTTAAAATGTTTGATAAAGTCAAATATCACTTTAATAAAATTCTTGAAAAGCTAAAAGATGATTTAAGAAATTCTTCTCCAGAAGAACAAAAACTAATAAAAGAAAAAATATCAGAAATAAAAAATTTAGATATGGCCGTAGTTATTAGTTCTGAGCAAAATGAAATTAAAAAATTTTCAGACAAGGGACTAAACATAAAACCCCACAGGGAAAGAATGGTAAAAGAAGACTTAGCAGAAAAGTTCAAAAAGCCCAATGATCCTTTCAAATTAGTCTTTGTGTGCAATATGTGGACTACAGGTTTTGATGCACCTTCTGTCTCCACAATTTATCTAGACAAACCAATGAAGAATCATACGCTAATGCAAGCAATTGCAAGAGCAAACAGAGTTTTTGGGGACAAGGTGGGAGGATTTATTGTAGATTACATAAGTGTATTTAAAAATTTGAAAAAGGCATTGGCAATTTATGCATCTTCAAGAGATGGATCTAGTAAACTACCAATAGAGGCAAAAGATCAATTATTTTTATCTTTAAAAGAGTATATTAAAGAATTAAACAAATTCCTAAAATTAAACAAAGTAGATCTTGAGAAAATAGACTTAGCCAAAGGGATGGAGAAATATCCGCTATTATTGGATGCAAGATCAAAGTTAGTTGTAAATGAGAAAGTTAAAAAGGAATTCCTTACCAGGGCAGGAAATACAATTAAAATATACAAGGCAATTCTTCCACATAAAGAAGCCTCTGAATTTACAAAAGAAATTGAAATATTAAGAGTTCTAATAAAAGAGATATATTCCCTAGACCCCGATTTAGATATTGCCTCGGTTGTAAAGGATATTCAAGAAGTACTAGACCTTTCTATTTCTTCTAAAGGATATGTAATAAGAGAACAAGAAAAAAAAGTAACTATCGACATAAGCAAGATAGATTTCAAGAAGCTATCAGAAAAGTTTGAGAAGAATAAAGATTATGCACAAATTGAAAGACTAAAGAATATTCTTTCATTTAGACTAAGGGAAATGATCCAACTAAACGACACTAGAATAGATTATCAAGAGAGATTTGAAAGTATAATAAAAGATTATAATTCTGGAGCAAAAAATGCAGAAAAATACCTTGAAGCATTAATTAAATTCAATAAAGAATTAAATGAGGAAGAAAAAAGACACATTATAGTCGGGTTGACTGAAGAAGAATTAGCAATTTATGATAAACTAAAAAAACCAAATTTATCTGATAAGGAATTAAAAGATCTAAAAAAAATATCTAAGGAACTATTAAGAAAACTAATTCCTACAAAAATAGTATTAGACTGGAAAAAGAAGAGGCAAGCCATAGCTTCTGTTAAAATAACTATACAAGATGAGTTAGAGAAACTAAACAAAATATATACTCCAGAAGAGTTTAAGCAAAAATGTTTAATGCTTTTTCAACATCTTTATGACCACTATTCTGGAGATAGAGATAATATCTATGTTATTCAAAATATGAACTATTAATTTGGATTAACCTATTATCCGTCCTCTCTCTTTAAAACTATAAAACTCCTTCTTAGAAATAACAACATGATCTAACAACCTAATTCCAAGTAATTCTCCACCATCTCTAAATATAGAAGTAATCTTCTCATCCTCAACCGAAGGCTCACAACTACCACTAGGATGATTATGTACCAATATTATCGAATTAGCCCTCTCCCTAATAGCAGAAACAAAAACCTCCCTAGGATGAACCAAAGAACTATTTAAAGTACCCACAGAAACTACTTCCTCTTTAATTATATTATTCTTAGTATCCAAATACAAACAAACAAAATGCTCTTTCTTCAAACTACCAAACCTATCCACAAGCAAATCATAAACATCCTTAGCACTAGAAATACTCCGCTTAAACCCCTTATTCTTAAGTTTATTATACCTCTTAGCCAACTCAACCAAAGCAAAAATCTTCATAGCCTTAACCTTACTGCCAACATACTCATCTTTCTTAGAAGAAACATCCTCAACTAACTCTCTAAAACCCAAATTTTCAAAATTATGCAAATTATGCTTCTTAAGTAACCTATTACTCAACTCCAGAACACTCTCCTTTTTAGAGCCATAACCCAAAATAATAGCTAATAACTCAGCAGAATCTAAAGAACCAGCACCATTTTTCTCTAATTTGTACCCTGGACGGTTAAACCAAGGCAATTCCTTCATTTTCATCTAAAAAGTGGGAGAGAAGAGAAACTTAAAAGAATTTAGTTACTAAGAAAACACTTTCCTTTCAACACCAGATCTCCAAATTAAATTTACAAATATTGTGATTATCAACCCCATAAAGACTATTTCACTATAAGGGAAATAACTGGGTATTTGAATCTTCTCATAAATAAATGAAGCAATATAAAAACTAACAGATTGGATAATTACCCAGAAAACAAAGTGTTTATCTACAATAAATTTAGCCCGGTATACAAAAACTTGCATAATTTTGCTAGCAATTTCAATTATTAAACCAATAAATAAAGCTCTAACAATCATATTTGATATACTAATAAATCCCAATAGAAATATTGAAATCCAAAGTCCAACCGTAAAGGCCAAAAACCAAACAAAATATTTTTTCACAAAACCACTTCTATGGCTTTTCTTACTTGAACGGCTATTTTTTTTAATAAACTTGGGCAAAAAAGTTATGGCCAGCAAGACCAAAGTAGTAATCACTAGTGTTGGGTTTTTTATAGTAATCGAGGCAATGATCATTGCCGCTAAAATCAAATACCAAATAAACCGAAGCATGGCATCCTGTTCTCTACGTTTTCTCCTCTGAAAATCTTTAAAATTATCATGAACAATATGTTGAGGCTTTCCCAAATTCATGTTTCTATTATAATTAACAAATATAAAAACTTTACTAATTAAGGAAAAATATTAAATACAGATAATAGCTTACCCATTTATGGAAAATACCTGGAAAGTTAAACCAACTAAAGAAAAAGAAGCACAAAATCTTATTGATGAATTGGGTATTTCCCCAATGACTGCCATTTTATTAACAAATCGAGGAATAGATGAACCAGATGAAGCTAAAAAGTTCCTTGCATGTGACCTTAATGATCTACACTCCCCCCTCCTACTAAAAGATATGAAAAAAGCCATAACAAGAATAAAAGAAACCATATCAAAAAAAGAAAAAATTATGATTTTTGGAGATTTTGATGTTGATGGAACTACCGGAACATATATTTTAGTAGAAACCATAAAATTAATTGGAGGAAAAGTAGAACATTATTTTCCAAATAGATTGACCGATAGCTATGGACTAAATAATAAAGCCATAGACTACGCAATTGATAATGGAATCAGCTTAATCGTTACGGTAGATTGTGGAATTCGTGGGAATAAAGTAATAAATTATGCAAAGGGAAAGGGTATTGATGTGATAGTTACTGATCACCATGAACAGGGAGAGTTACTTCCAGAAGCAAAGGCAATCATTAATCCAAAACAAAAAGGGTGTAAATATCCTGATAAGGATCTGGCCGGCGTTGGCGTAGCTTTTAAATTGGCTCAGGCATTAGTGAAAGAATATAATTTAGATTTTGATGAATTTTCTTTTTTAGATATGGTTTGTCTTGGGACTGTAGCCGATATAGTTCCTCTAAAAGGAGAAAATAGAATACTTGTCAAAAATGGATTAAAGAAATTAATGAGAACAGGCAATATTGGGTTAAATGCCCTAATAGATGTCTCTGCCCTTAGGGGAAAAGAGATTAGACCGGGTCATATTTCTTTTTGGTTGGCTCCAAGAATTAATGCTGCAGGACGTTTGGCCACGGCAGACGAGGCCCTAAAATTATTTCAAACAGATTCTCGAGGGGAAGCGCATGATATAGCACATCATCTCAACAAGGAAAATACTGAAAGACAGGATATTCAACAAAAAATATTAGAGGAGGCAATACAAAAGGTAGAAGATGAAATAGATTTAGACAGGGAAACGTGTATTGTTTTGGCAGACGATGGGTGGCATAAAGGAGTTATTGGGATAGTAGCTTCTAAAATTGTGGAAGAGTATCATCGACCAACAATCTTAATTGCTATCGAGGGAAATATTGGATCCGGATCCGGGCGCAGTATTCCGAATTTTCATTTATTAGACGCAATAGAATCTTGTAAGGAATTATTTGAAAAGTATGGGGGGCATACTCAAGCAGCAGGCATAAAGATGGATAAAAAGAATATTGGAAAGCTCAGAAAAAAAATTAATGAATATGCAAAAAAGATAATATCTGTAGATGATTTAATCCCAAAAATTAATTTAGATGCCCAACTAAAGATATGGGAAGTTAATGAAAAACTGGTTAAGGAGATAGATAAGTTAACTCCCTTTGGGATTGGAAATCCTAAACCTGTTTTTTTCTCAACAAATCTTAGTCTTAAAGATTATCCAAGAATTTTAAAAGAAAAACACATTAGAATGAAATTATATGATCACTCCGAAACAATAGATGCAATTGGGTTTAATATGGCTGGTTTTTATGATGATGTAACAAAAAATTCTGGGAGTATTGCTGTAGCCTATTCCCCGGAAATAAACGAGTGGGAAGGGAATAAAACAATGAATTTGGTTCTAAAAGATATAAAGGTCCGATAAAAACCTTCCGTTAAACGTCCAGCCCGACGGCGATTGAGTCTAAAACTTCAACTTTAAAGACATCTTTAGCACAACTAATACTTCTTCTATAACCATCATTCTTTAATCTATTATACCTTTTACTCAACTCAACCAAAGCAAAAATCTGCATAGACTTTACATAATCATAGGTTATAGCTTTCTTCCTTTTACCCTTAACCTCAGAAACTAACTCATTAAAGCCTAACTCTTCAAATTTATTTAAATCATATTTTTTTAACAACCTACGACTTACTTCTAAAGCACTCTCTCCAAGAGTTCCAATACCAAAGATAATAGAGAGTAATTCATCGGTATCAAGAGAAGGAGCTCCTTTTTTCATAATTTTTGAGGAGGGTTT
>Ga0233429_1000128_pt1 | contig 145623 bp, 218 predicted proteins | sample SI_118_April2016_3_FD_179879 | JGI IMG/M metagenome (GOLD analysis project Ga0233429, IMG submission 179879) | Seawater microbial communities from Saanich Inlet, British Columbia, Canada - SI_118_April2016_135_MG | ecosystem: Environmental > Aquatic > Marine > Inlet | place: Canada: British...
AACAAAATCGTGGTATATAAATGATCAAAAATACTCAGAAAACAAATATTGGAAAAAAGTAGGCCTTGACAAGAAAGAAGAGTATTATAAGGGATTGAACAAATGAACCTATTAGAAAAATATATAAGATTATTGTTGGTTGAATCAAGAGTTGATGATATAAAGATAAAATATCCTAATATTGCAAATAAAGTTGAATTATTATCTAAACAAGACCCTTCAGGCAATAATAAATACCTTGAATGGATGGTTAAGCAGGCTTCAACAGGCTATGGTTTAGATGATATTGTTGAGTTAGTAAACTTATTTCATAAAAGCCAACAAAGGTTGAAAGGTAATAAGAAAGATCTTTATAGTTATAAAAATCTTAGTGAACTGTCAAAAGAGTTAGATAAGCTTCCAAAAAAATCAAAGAGACAACAAAAAATAGAAATTTCTGAAGGTGCAGAAAAAATATATGAAGATGATGAAGCTTTGTTAATAAGGGTGGACACAAAGGATGCTGTTTGTAAATATGGTGCAGGAACAAAGTGGTGCATAACGAGTAAAAATGAAAGACACTTTGAAAAATATTCAGAAGAGGGCGTTATATTTTATTATATGATTGCAAAAAATATAGAAAATGACGGCTCTGTATTAAACAAGATCGCCTTTGCTGTTTATACTGTTGGTTCAAATGTTGGAAAAGTTGACATATTTGACTCTGAAGATAATGAAAGAAATGTTGTTGGTGATATTGAACATTATCCACCATATGATATGTTGGTCGAAAAGGCATTGCATTTAATTGAAAGTGATTCTAAAAAATTAGGTAAAAATTATTATGTTGATAAAATAGTAGAAAAAATTTATAATAATCCGAAACAAATTTTAGATTATAGTTATAACGATGCCGCAGTACACGATTTGTTAGAAGATAAGGACTTGCCAGAGGATATATTAGAAGTTGTTTTTAATAATATGGATTTTTTTCTTCACAATATAAACAAGTGGGTATCACATTCAAACAACACGCCTAGATTATTAACTTACTTAAGTGATGATAGACGATTTCCACCATCAATTCGCTCTTTAGTCGCTCTGCATGAGAACACCCCTGTTGATGTTTTGGGTAGGATGGTTTTTGATTATAATGATGCGACTCAAAGTTGGATGGTTGCTAGGTCAGCGGTTTTGAATGAAAGAACGCCCTATTATGCATTGAAGAATGTCATAACTATGGGAAGTCAAAGTCACGATGTAATTTCTTACATGTTGCTAAGGGATGATTTAACATATGAGATAATAAAATTAATGTTAGAAAATAAATCAACAATGTATTTTATAAAGGATGTTTATGATTATGTAAAAGATCACAAACAAAGCTTTACAGAGGAAGAATATAATAAACTAATGCAAACAATTGAATATAATTTTTAAATGGGAGAGTTAAATAAATGCAACTAACTGAAGCACAAATTGAAAATCTAATTTTAAAAGTAATTACAGAGACTACAAATGGCAAAAAGAAAAAAGTTGCAAGCACACTTAGTCAAGTTGTCAACCTTCTATCAACCTATCAGTTATCATTCTCAGGGGAAGAAAAAAGAAACTTAATTAAAGCTCAAGGGTTAATTGAAGACATTGTTATTGCAATGGAGAGAGAGTTCAAAAATAACAAACGACAATTAACTTTAGCAGCTTAAAATATTATAGTGTTTTTCCTAAATTAAAATATAATTAATATATAGAGAGTAAATTTAAATTAATTGGAATACAAATTAATTGGGTAGATTATTTATAACAAAAAGAGAGCTTCAGCTTATTTCTGATATTAACAAAGAGTTAATAAAAGATATCATTGGAGAAGAGATAATATATCATCCAGTATCAGAAGAGAAGACAAAAAAGGATGAGCTATATGATGAGGCTGAGGTAAAGGTAACAGAGACTCCAATAAATATAAGATGTTTGGTTAATTGGGAAGGTTCAACAACTGAAACAACAAATTTTGGTGTGGATAAGAAATATTCAATTGAAGTTTATTTTCATGAAGAGGATCTTTCAGATAAGAACATAAAGTTGAGAGAGGGTGATTTTGTTGAATATGGAGCAATATTTTTTGAAGTTATAAATTTAGGACAACCAGACCTTATTTATGGACAAGCTGAGCACAAAGTTATGACAAAAGCTATTTGTAAGTCTGTTAGAAAAGGTCAGTTTTATAAAGATAGCCTGGAAACAGACGAAGAAAGGGATACGTTTACACAGATTGCTGGTGATGAAGATGAGGGTGACAGGAGAGAGTTGGTTGAAGGTGGGAAGATTGAGAGGTTGTTGGACCATGGTGTAACTTCACCGTTTACTGAAGATGATGATTATTGATGGACATATTAGAACGATATATAAAAAACTTAATTGAGAGGGAGTTAGTTAATGGGCTGTATGGTAAATATTTGTTTGGAGAGCCGAGGGGTCTGCCAACAAAAGAAAATCCAGAAAAAGATGTTGATGAGGAAAGAAAGTTATATAAAGCTTTGTCTGATTGGGTGCAAGATCGTCGTATAAGTGCTAAGTTTTTGAAGCAGCTTGATAAGTTAAAAGATATGATGGATCAGGGTTTATATAAGGATGTTTTGAAGCCAAAGCTTGGAAAAGTTTATCGTGGTATGCAACTATCAACTACTTTGGCAGAGGAAATGTTTGGAAACAATATTTTTGATGAAATAACTACTGAAAATCTAGTTGTTAAAATTGAAAATTATGTATATGAACCAAGAAAAATGATTTCTTCATGGTCTTATAAAAAAAGAACGGCATTAGGTTTTTCTGTTTATCTTTATAATAGATTTTATAGAGATATATATTCTAATAAAAATCTTGTTTATGTAATATATAAGGCCAATGTTGCTAATAATAATTTTCTGTTTGATTATAGGCAAATTAAGCCATATAATTACTACTTAAGTGGTAAGTATAAGGGCAAATATAAAGAGTTCTTTCCTCATCATGTACATAGTTCGAATTTAATGAGACAAGAAAGTGAAGTTATTTCATTAGGGCCTATTAATTGTGAGGAGGTTTGTATTATCCCATATGGACTCATAAGTAATGTGGGCAAACATATATCTAAAAAAGACGTTGCTGATCTGTTTAGGAGGGAGGTTAGATAGATGCGCTTATTAGAACAATATATAAAAAATCTGTTAGTTGAATCAAGATTTGATGATGCGAAAAAAATTGATCCAGAGTTAAAGGAGCCAGGATTAGAATATTTGTCTAATAATGATCCGTCAGGAAATGACAAATACTTAATGTGGATGGTAAGGCAAAAGAATTATCCTTTAATGGATAGGCTTGAGTTGGTCAAACAGTTTCATAGAAATATACAAAGGTTGCCAAAAGACAAAAGAGACATAAACAAATTTGTTAGTATGGAAGAGCTAAGTGCGTTTCTTGACAATATAGCTATAACTTCAAAAAGGCAGCAAAAAAAAGATATTTCAAAAGGTGGCGTAGAAAGGGTTTATGAAGATGATAATGTATTAGCTTTCAGGGTAAACACAGAGGATGCTGCTTGTAAATATGGTGCAGGAACAAAATGGTGCATTTCAGCAAAAAGAGATAACAGGTTTATACAATATTCTATGGATAATGTTGTGTTTTATTTTTTACTTAACAAAGATCTTATAAGTAAAGCCCCTCATGATAAGTATGCAAAGGTTGCAATTGCTGTTGGTACTGATGGAAGGGATGAAACATTTGATGCAACTGATACAAAATTTCATGTATTAGATTTGTTATCAAAGGCCGAAACTCCTGAAATTGACAACTCTATATCAAAAGCATTAGCAAGAATTAATGTAAATTGGGCAAAAAATTCAAAGTCTGTTTGTAAAGAAAAGTTTATGGAAGAGATAAATAATAATCCAAAAAATGTTATGAAATTAGGTACTTCATATAAAATACGATTAGCTAGTGATTTTAACACACAAGGTAATGTTTTAGAATATTTGGCAGGGTATGAAAGTTATCCTGAAGTTTTGTTGCCGTTAACAGGAAACCCATCACTGACAATAAAAGCTATGAAGTTGTTGTCAAATCATGATAATTTTCAAGTGAGGGCCGGGATTGCTATAAATGAAAAAACTCCAATTAATATCTTAAGAGAATTGTCTAAGGACGATCATGAGTATGTTAAGTTTCAGTTAATTAGAAACATTGTTGCTATGAAAGATAAAGGGGTTATTGATATATTGTTAAGTGGTGAGTGTAGTAAGGTTAGGGAAGTGTTGGCGTGGTCTAGCTATACTCCAATGAATGCATTATTTAGGCTAGCTTATTATGATAACAGTTTAATTGTTAGGGAACGGGCATTGAAACAAATTATTGAAAGAGATTATAAAGACGAATATGATAGATATAAGGAAACACCAGAAAAAGAGAGGCTAGAAAAGTATGCCTAATAGAGAAGATTACTTACAAAGGGGAGAAAGCCCAACATTTTCAAACAAAAGGGTTAAAAATGAAAATGTAAAGGATCGTCCTGGTACAACAACAGAAGACTTTGTATTACCTTCATCAACAATAAAAGATATTGATAAAGCAATATATAATCATTTTGACGAGAGCTTAAATATATTTTTAAAGATTAACAAGGAAAGTAAAAAAGTTCCTGTCATGTTTGCAACTGGAGAAAGGTGGGCATTAGTAAGAAAAAGAAAGCCACTAAGAGATGGTGATGGTAGGTTAATACTTCCACTAATAACAGTTAGCAAGGGAGACACAGAAAAAACAGAAGACATGCATGGCATTCCAGGTGATTTTGGGGAGCTAATAATAAAAAGAAAGATAGGGGCAGACAATCCAAACTACCAAAACCTAATTAACCAAACAGGCTTAATTAACCAAAAGAATGTACACTTATCTGGCTCAACAGAAAGTGATCAAGAAGGATCAAGAAGAACACCTCCAGGAAAACCATTTAATGGAGTGTTGTATAAGGGAAAGCAAATCAATCAATCAAAGTTAAACCCAAGAAATATATATGAGATATACTCAATGGGGTTCCCAGATTTTGTTACAATAACTTATGAGGTAATTGTATGGACACAATATTCAACTCAAAACAATACAATTGTTGAAAGTGTGTTAAGGGGATGTGATTGGAAGAATTCAATAAAACTAGATACTGACAAAGGATATTATTATATTGCTATTCTAGAGAAAAATATTGTAAATCAATCAAACAAAGACGATTTTTCAGACACAGAAAGACTAGTTAAAAGTGTGTTTACTGTTAAGGTTATGGCTTATATTATGGGTGCAACTGATAGTGAAAGTGTGCCAATAACAAAAATGGTGAATGCCCCTCAATTAAGGTTTGAAACTTTTGATGGCAACGGCTCTTCAACGTTATATGATCCAGATAAGCTGGGTGATGATGTTGATCAAGTGGATGAGTTATCAAAGATGGGGAGAAAGGCAAATAGAAAGATACGGAAGAGAAAAGGTGGAGACTCATCACATAAAAATAAAAATAAAACAAAAAAAGCTTCAGAGAAAGTTTGGTTTTTTAATGATGTTGAGCAGCTTGACGACTTTTTTGCAAATTAATTAATTTTCTTAAAAATTTTTTGGCATTTCAATTAAGTGTAAACATACTTAATAATAAGCATTATTTTAAGTTTTTTAAATAATGAATAAAAATGTAATTATATATTGGGAGAAAAAATAATATGGCAACAGAGAAGACATTTAGAAGTCCTGGTATTTTTCAGACTGAAATCGAATTAACCCCAACTCAGATTAAACCATTTGGTACTCCTGGTACTGTTGTAGGTACGGCAGAAAAAGGGCCTGCCTTTGTACCAGTACTATTTGCTCAATGGAAAGACTTTGTTGCAACATTTGGTGATTTGGACTCTGATTATTATGGTCCATATGCAATGAGAGAGTTTTTAAGGAGTAGCACATCTGGCGTTTATATGAGAGTTTTGGGTGGTGGAACAGCAGCAGTTAGTGCAACTGATGGTACAGTTTCCAATGCTGGTTTTTTGCTTTCTGGTAGTGATGGAAGGGTACAATTCCTTTGTGCAAACCATACAGACACTACAGATTCACAATTCCTTGGACAAGCTTCAGGCTCAGCAGAAGATTCATCAGCAAACTTGGTGAGAGCCGTCATTATGACAAGTGGTTCAACAAGAATCAGGGTTGCAGATACCACTGAAGATGATGTTCCAATTGCTAACCTAGAAACTTTTAATGATACTTGTACGGCAACAGGTAACAAGTTTCACTTGTTTATTTCTTCATCATCAGATTGGACTGGTGGAAATGTTGCTGGTAGTCTTAATGTTAGAAAATTAAGTGCATCATTAAACCCATCAGATACTGAGTATGTTGGTAATACCCTCAATACTGATCCAGATTTATTTGGCACAGAAAGGCACTTACTTTACCTTGACTTCCCTGTTGATATTGAACGTGCGACTACTGTAGGCAAAACTGTAGAAATTCTTAGTGGTTCACATATTGATGCTGGCGAAAATTGGGATAAAAAATATGGTGATTATCAAAGTAGATATACAACTTCAAAATCTCCTTATGTTATTTCACAAAGATTTGGTACAAGAAAGTATGATCTTTTCTATTTTGAGTCACTTTCTGATGGAAAATGGGCTAATGAAAATATTAAGATCTCTGTTACAAATGTAAGAAGGCCTGTTTCTGATACCGAACTTTATGGAACCTTTACTTTAGTGGTAAGAAAGTTTGATGATACAGATAACGATCCAGTTATTATGGAACAACATACAAACTTAGATCTTAACCCAAATTCAGAAAATTATATCATTAGAAGAATTGGAGATAAAAGTATTTATTTTGATTGGGATCAAAGTGATGATGACGAAAGAAGGTTAGTAGTAGATGGTGATTATGCAAACAGATCAACTCATATCAGAGTAATTCCAAGTAATGATCTTAAAAATGGTGTGGTTCCAACCGATGCCCTTCCATGGGGATTTAAGGGATATCCATTAATGCATACAAAAAATAGGCTCTTTGGTGATGAAGCAACAATTATTGATTCGACCATCCCTCCAATCCCATTTAGGGTTAACGTGGGTAAAAAGTCTAGCACAAACAAAACCCTTAACACAAAACTACATTGGGGTGTACACTTTGAAAGAGCTTCAGGCTCAGCAGAAAGTGTGTGGTCAGGAAGAGATGATGGTTATATTAATGCCTCATTAAAACATAATAATTGTCTAGATAGTATGGCTAGGTTTATGGGAATTAATCATGCCGGACAAGATGTATTGTTGTCTGGTTCAAATATGAATGATTATAGCGCAACTGTTGGTAGTTGGTATAATGAATTCTCATTAGAAAAAATTGATACAGCAGGGTCTTCTTCAAAATTGTCAGATGCAAAATATTGGCAATATAAAGGAACTTATGATCTTGCAGCTTCAAATGCATTCAAACCAGACTCAACTTATCTAAATAAGTTTGCAAATGTAGCTAAATTCTCATTCTTCTTTTATGGTGGTTTTGATGGCACAGATATGCTAGATAAAAATTCACGTCTAATGAGAGATGATGATATGCAAGCAACTGAGTTCACTGTGAGAAATGTTGTTCATGGTAATTCATTGGATTGTAATACAGTTAAGTCATATAGAACTGCAATTGATATTGTTGCAAATCCAGAAAATGTAGATACAAACTTGTTAGCAATTCCTGATATTCGAGATGGATTGGTTACTGACTATGCAGTAGATGCCGTTGAGGACAGGTTTGATTGTTTCTATATTATGGATGCTGAAAATGTTGATGAAGATGGTGATGTAATTTTTGATAATCCAGTTGGGCAAGATGTCGCAGGAAGTGGTAGGCCATCAGTTGAAAATACGATTAGTCAATTGGAGACAAGAGGCCTTGATACAAACTTTGCTGCAACTTATTGGCCTGATGTTCGTTTATATGACGAGGCAAATAATAAAGTAGTAACTGTTCCGCCTTCAGTTGTTGTGATGGGTGCATTTGCGTTTAATGATAAAGTAGCTCAGCCTTGGTTTGCCCCTGCTGGATTTAATAGGGGTGGATTAACTAATGTTAGAGATGCAGATGTTAGATTGACTCACAAAGATCGTGGTGATCTTTATGATGCAAATGTTAATCCAATTGCACAGTTCCCTAAAGAGGGTGTTTTAATTCTTGGTCAGAAAACACTTCAAGCTGCACAATCTGCCCTTGATCGTGTTAATGTCCGAAGAATGGTGTTGGAAGTTAGGAGAGCAGTCAAGTCTGTTGCACAGAAATTGCTTTTCGAGCCAAATACTTTTAGCACATGGGAACGTTTTGTTTCTATGGTTAATCCTATTTTAGAACGTGTACAATCTCAGTCAGGATTAGAGAAGTTCAAGGTTGTCATGGATGATACCACAACTTCACAGTCTGATGTTGAAAATTATGTGATGAAGGGGATGATCTACTTGGCCCCAACAAAGGCGGCAGAATTCATTAGTATCGATTTTGTTATTACAAATGCTGGTGTTGAATTTGCATAATTAAATTAATTAGTGGAGATATTTAAATATATAATATTGATAGGAGATAATAATAATGACAACTAATAGCAGAGCATTTCGTGGTGCTGGTATTTATGACAGGGAAATAGAAGTACAGGCTGCTGAGGCTGCGCCTTTTGGTACTCCTGGTGGTGTTGTTGGCACCTCTATAAAGGGACCAGCTTTTGTGCCAGTATTGTTTTCACAATGGCGTGATTTTATTATTAATTTTGGTGAACCTGATTATGATGAGGGCAATGTTGGCCCATATGCAATTAGGGAATTTTTACGAAATGCTAATGCTGGTGTTTTTGTTAGAGTTCTTGGTGCTGGATATGGCAAGCGGAATGCATCAACCAAGTTAGTTCCAGGCGCAGGGTTGCATTATTCCTCAGCCAGTTATGGTAGGGGTGGAATGTATTTTGTTGGTGCAGTTCATGGTTCAAGCTCAGTAAATACAGATTATTTTACTGGAGCGAATTTGCCAAGAACTGGCTCACTAACTAATAATGACAATAACTTTCCTGTCATCAAGACTGCAATTGTTGCTGACAGTGGTGTTATCCTAAAAATTAAAGATGATAGGGGCGCACACGCCTCTCCAGCTTATGGTTCAACTGGCTCTTATGGTACTTATGGTAATTCTACTAATTCTTTCGTGATGTATTTGGACGGATTTACTAGTTCTGATGAGGTATTGTATCCCTCTAGTATCACTGCTAGCTTTGATCACACTAAACCAAATTATGTTGATTATGTGTTGAATACAGATATGACACAGATTGATAGCTATGGTTATGCTGTGTATTCAAACTTTGGCATGGCTGATGTTGGTTCAAATGCTATTCTACAAGTTTCTGGTACAAACTATATTGACAACACAGCGTCATATGAAAATATTGTTTTCTGTCTGTCAGGATCAGAGCCAAGTACAACTGTACCAGATTTTAACAACTATGAAGAAAGATATACTGCACCAATTTCTCCTTATGTTACTTCACAAGATATTGGTGGTACAAAATATAAATTATTTAGAGTTGAGGCATTGTCTGATGGTGTTTGGGCAAATGAGAACCTAAAAATTTCAATTAGAGATGTGAGAAAAAGCACCTCAGACAATACTGATTTCGGATCGTTCACTTTACTTATAAGAGCTTTTGATGATACCGATTCTGAGCCAGTTATTTTGGAGCAATTTAAAACTCTAGATCTTAATCCAGGCTCAGAAAACTATATTGCTAGAAGAATTGGTGATAAGACTGTTTATTTTGATCATGATTATGATGATGAAGACAAACAAAAAATGGTTGTTGATGGAGAGTATCCAAATGTTTCTAAACATATTCGTATTGTTGCAACTGATGAACTTAAGAATAGTGAAGTTCCTGAAAATGCCATTCCATTTGGCTTTACTGGAAACTTTATGCTTAATACTTTTGATATGTTTGATGTTGCTGGAATCCCAGAGATTGATGCTGATATTACAAATGCAAGCATTACAGATGTTGCAGAATTCTTTAATCAAGCAGTTGTTCCACCTGTGCCACTTAGAACTGAAATCAGCAAAAAGAGTGGTAATAATAAATCAAACAATAATAAACTTTATTGGGGCGTTAAATTTGAAAGAACTTTAGCTGGCGCAACTAATTCAAATGCAGGCTTGGGCCAACCAAACTATTCAGATAAGGCAGAGCCAGCAATTAAAGCGTTTACAAAGTTTTATGGTAATGTTCATGTTGCTGAGTCAGCTACCGCATATGAATCACCTGTATGGCTACAATCAGATATTCCTACAAGTGGATCTTCAGTACTTTGGAATAATGAATTTAATCTTGGAAACATCTCAGTTGTAACTAAGTCTCTAACTGATACTGACGCTGATCGCTCACAAATATATGCATGGAAATATCATAGAAATGGTGTTATGCCTGCTGGTAGTCGATCATTTAGTGTTGATAGTGACTTAAATACAAATAGTGATGTAGCTAAGTTCTCATTCTTCCTACAGTATGGTTGGGATGGTACTGACATTACTAGAATTGATGAGAGAAGAATGAATCAAACTGCACTTAATAATGCATCTAATGGATCAGGCTGGGATACCAATATTGCTAATTCATATAAGGTGGCTATCAAAGCAATCACAGGTCCAGAAAATACTGACATTAGCTTATTGGCTGTTCCTGATATTCGTGATTCATTAATTACTGACTATGTAATTGAAAGATGTGAAGAAAGGTTTGATTGTTTCTATATTATGGATGCTGAAAATGTTGGTGATAGTAGCACAAAAATTAATTCACTTACTTCTTCAACTAGGCCATTAGTTTCAGAAACTGTACAAACTCTTGAGGATAGAGGTCTTAACACAAACTTCGCTGCAACTTATTGGCCTGATGTTAAGATATTTGATGATATTACAAATAAGTCAATTACAGTTCCACCTTCAGTTGTTGTAATGGGTGCATTTGCATTTAACGACAAAGTGTCATTCCCTTGGTTTGCTCCTGCTGGATTTAATAGGGGTGCTTTGGAGTCTGTTACTGATGTTGTTGTGAGACTTTCAAAAGAAAACAGGAATGATCTTTATGATGCAGATATTAACCCAATTTATGTCCATCCCTCTGATGGTGCTGTTGTGTTTGGACAAAAAACACTTCAAGCTGCACAATCTGCCCTTGATCGTGTCAATGTTCGAAGGTTGATGATTGAGGTTAGAAGGGCAGTCAAGGTTGTTTCTCAGGGCTTGTTGTTCGAACCTAACACACAAAGTACATGGCAGAAGTTTACAAACCAAGTTAATCCTATTTTGGAAAGAATTAAGGAGCAAGCTGGTATTGAGCGTTACAAGGTTATTATGAACGATACCACAAACTCTTCAACTGATGTGGAGAATTATGTAATGCGTGGAACAATCTATCTGCAACCTACGAAGGTCGTAGAATTCATAAGTTTGGACTTTGTTATTACAAATGCTGGCGTTATATTCTCTTAAGGATGATTGTTTCTTAAAATAAATGTTAATTGATGGGGGCCTTTCTAGGCCCCTTTTTATTTGGGGGGTTTTAAATGTTGTTGGAAGTTAAAAAGGTCAAGGTGGTTAGTAAGTCTAAATTTAATAGTAAAAAGTTCAAAGAGATTTTAGTTTTAAAGTGTGATTATTGTGGAAAAATATTTGAAAAAAGGTTTGCTACTTGGTATAGTCAAAAAGAAAATCATTTTTGTTCAAGAATTTGTGCTAACACACGTCCAGAAAGAAATGAGCATTTAAGCAGGGTAATGAAAATTATGCACCAAAACAGAACAGATGAAGAACGACTGGTTGTTAGTGAGAAGGTGAGCAAAAGTATTAAAAAATGGAATGACAATAGAACTGAAGAGGAAAAAAGGCTGGCATATGAAAAAACATCTAAAACTTTGAACAACAAGACTAATGATGAGAAACAAAAAAGGGCAAGAAAGTTTAAAAAGACATGGCATAATAGGTCAGAAGATGAAAAGAAAGCATATTCAGAAAAACAAAGGAGGAACACAAAACTAAGGTGGAATAATAAAACTGAAGAAGATAAACAAAAGTGGGCTGAAATGTCTAAAGAAAGATTAAACAATAGAACTAAAGAAGAGCGTATAAGGGATATTAATCGTATTAAAGCTGGTCTTAATAAAAGAACAAAAAAACAAATTGAAGAAGCAAATAAAAAAAGAAAAGAAACAATAAGTAAAGATCCTGATTTCCATAGAAAGCGTATAAAGAAAACACAACAAACAAGGAAAAAGCGATATGGAGAAGGTGATTGTTTTGCTAAATCAGAAATAGAAAGCATATATTATGAATATCTTTTGTTTTGGTATTCCGAAGATGAGATTGAAAGACAGAGTTTTAAAAATGGATGGATAATGGATTTCTACATTATTCCAGAAAATACATATGTTAATTTTAATGGTGATTATTGGCATGGAAAAGATCAGACACACAATGACTTAATGAAAAAAGCAATAATATATGAAAAGAAAAATAATTTGAAAAAATCTCAATATAGAAAAATTGCAAGTACTATTTTAATTGATCAAAAGAAAATAGACTACTTCAAAGAACAAAACATTCCCTATCAGATAATATGGGAGTATGATTTTAAAGAGTTTTTAAATAACAGTCCAATGTTAAAAGAAAATTTAGGTAAAAAAATGGAAAATAGACAAGTTTAATTGATAATTATATATAATGAACTTATTAGAAAAATATATTAGATTATTGTTGGTTGAATCAAGAGTTGGTGATGTCAAAAAGAAGTATCCTGATTATGGTGGGTTTATACAAACAATGTCTGAGAACGATCCCTCTAATAACAATGCATATTTGATGTGGATGGTGGGACAATTTATTGATCATATAAATAATTATGAGTCAATAATAGACACAGTTAATAAGTTTCATAAAGTTAAGAATAAGCTCCCAAAAGATAAAAGAGATCTTTATAAGTATGAACATTTATATCAATTAAAAGATGAGATGGGCAAAGTGTCAGATGTGTCAAAACGTCAACAAAAGAAGATTGTAAAGAAAAAGGGCGCAGACATTGTATTTGAGAATGATGAAGTTGTGGTATTAATCCCCAAGACGCATAAGGCCAGTTGTTATTATGGAAGCAATACGAAGTGGTGTACAGCTTCAAAGGACAACTCAAGTCACTTTGATAACTATTTAGGAAAAGTAACGTTATATTACATTTTACCAAAAGATGGTGGGGAGAAGGTTGCGGTTGCAGTTGATGAAGATAATGATAAAAAGGTGTTTGATTCTAAGGATAATGGAAAGAATTTAAGTTGGCTGAAAGACAAGTTGCAACAATATAACATTCCAAGTTCGACATTTAAGTATGTTCTGTTGACGGGGATGATAGAAAGAAATGATGGAGCAAAAGAATGGTATTTAAATGGAGAACTTCATCGAACTGATGGTCCCGCTTATGAACATCCTAATGAATCAAAAGAATGGTGGTTAAATGGGAGGCTTCATCGAACTGACGGACCTGCAATTGAATATTCTAATGGAACAAAACATTGGTATCTAAATGGAAAGTTGCATCGAGAAGATGGTCCTGCGCTTGAGTGGCCTGATGGATCAAAAGAATGGTATCTAAATGGACAGCTTCATCGAGAAGATGGTCCTGCTATTGAATATTCTGACGGCCATAAAGAATGGTGGATAAATGGAAGGGAATATCTAGAAGATAAATATTGGCAAAAGGTAGGCCTTGACAAGAAAGAAGAGTATTATAACAATTACAACAATAAAAAACAAACTGACTCTTAACTATATTTTTATGCATTTTTTATTGCATATATAAGGACTTAAAATAGGTATGAAAAATTTAAATTCGTTCATAGAGCTTGTTTTATTAGAAGGTATGGATGAGTACTACAAGGACAACACAGGCTTTTTAAAGCGAAATGTAAAGGATTTTTTGAACAAATATTCAAATAATATTGATAAATATTTTTTATATAAATCTGATCGACATTTGGAATATGCATTAAATAATATAAGAGATCTATACGAAACCTTTTCAAACATGGTTGATGATAAATATTTGGATTTTGATGAAACATCGTTTTTACCAACAAAGGATATTGATTATGATTATTTGCACAACCTTTCAGAGAACATGATTTCTTTTATAAATAAGATTGGTGACAAGGTTGAAGGTGGTGGGGATTCTATTGCTCATATTAAAGCTGGAATTGAGAAGATCAAGTTTGTTATTGTTGCAATTGAGAGGGTGTTGGGTGAGAGTGAATAAGTGAACTTATTAGAAAAATACATTAGATTGTTGTTGGTTGAGGGAAGGTTGGAGGATGTTCGGAATAAATATCTTAACAACAAAGATCTTGTTAACAATTTGTCTAGTCAAGATCCGTCAGGCAACAACAAATATCTTTTATGGATGACTCAACAAGTTGTTGATGGTGGGGAAAATGAAGCGAGTGTTGTTGATTTGGTTAACAAGTTTCATAAAAATCAACAAAGATTGAAAGGTGATAAGAGGGATTTATATAAATATAACAGCTTAAGTGATCTTGGGAAAGAGTTGAGTAAAGTTACAGATAAATCAAAAAGTCAACAAAAGAAGGCTATAAAAAAAGAAGGCGTAGACATTGTATTTGAAAGCGATAAGGTGTTGATTGTAATCCCCAAGACTCATAAGGCAAGTTGTTATTATGGGAGCAACACCAGTTGGTGTACAGCTTCAAGGAAAAACTTAAATTATTTTGAGAGTTATTTGGGAAAAGTTACATTATATTACATATTACCGAAGGATGGTGGGGAGAAGATTGCAGTTGCAGTTTACAAGAATAATGATAAAAAGATATTTGATTCTGGGGATAATAAGAAGGGTTTAAGTTGGCTGGAAAACAAGTTGCAACAATATAACATTCCAAGTTCGATATTTAAGTATATTTTACTTGCTAGAATGATAAGAAAGGATGATGGGACAATATTATGGTATCTAAATGGACAGCTTCATCAAACTGACGGTCCTGCTGTTGAACATCCTGATGGAACAAAAAGATGGTATTTGAGTGGAAAGCGTCATCGAACTGACGGCCCTGCTATTGAATATTCTGACGGCCATAAATCATGGTATTTAAATGGAGTACGTCATCGAACTGATGGTCCTGCTTATGAACATCCTGATGGAATAAAAACATGGTGGATAAATGGAAAGCGTCATCGAGAAGATGGTCCTGCTGTTGAATATTCTGACGGCCATAAAGAATGGTGGTTAAATGGCATGGAATATCCAGAAGATAAATACTGGCAAAAGGTAGGTCTTGACAAGAAAGAAGAGTATTATAAGGGATTAAAAAAATAAACTTATTAGAAAAATATATTAGATTATTATTAGTTGAATCAAGGGTTGATGATGTTAAAAAAAGATATCCTGATTGTAGTATAATTGAAATGATGTCTAGAAGAGATCCATCAGGTAATAACAAATATTTAATGTGGATGGTGGGACAATTTGCTGATCATTTAAATGACTATGAATCAATAATAGACACAGTTAACAAGTTTCATAAAGTTAAGAATAAACTCCCAAAAGACAAAAGAGATCTTTATAAGTATGAACATTTACATCAATTAAAGGATGAGATGGGTAAAGTGTCAGATGTGTCAAAAAGGCAACAAAAGAAGATTATAAAAAAAGAAGGTGCAGATACTGTGTTTGAGAATGACAAGGTTGCAGTTGTGATCCCCAAGACTCACAAGGCAAGTTGTTATTATGGAAGCAACACCAAATGGTGTACAGCTTCAAAGGATGATTCAAGTCACTTTGACAATTATTTAGGAAAAGTCACATTATATTATATATTACCGAAGGATGGTGGGGAGAAGGTTGCAGTTGCAGTTGATGAGCATAATGACAAAGAGATATTTGATTCTGGGGATAATGGAAAAAGGTTATGGTGGCTGGAAGGTAAGTTGCAACAATATAACATTCCAAGTTCAACATTCAAGTATATTCCACTTACGGGGATGATAAGAAAGGATGATGGGACAATATTGTGGTATCTAAATGGCTATTTTCATCGAATTGATGGCCCTGCTTATGAACACCCTAATGGAAAAAAACGATGGTATCTAAATGGAAAGCTTCATCGAGAAGATGGTCCTGCTATTGAACGTCCTAATGGAACAAAATATTGGTTTCTAAATGGAAAGCTTCATCGAAAAGATGGTCCTGCTATTGAAGACTCTGATGAATCAAAAGAATGGTACTTAAATGGAAAGCGTCATCGAACTGACGGCCCCGCTTATGAACATCCTGACGGAACAAAATCATGGTATCTAAATGGAAAACTTCATCGAGAAGATGGTCCTGCAATTGAACGGGCTGATGGAACAAAACATTGGTATTTAAATGGAAGGAAACATCGAAAAGATGGTCCTGCTGTTGAAGATTCTAATGGCCATAAAGAATGGTGGTTAAATGGCATGGAATATCCAGAAGATAAATACTGGCAAAAGGTAGGTCTTGACAAGAAAGAAGAGTATTATAAGAATGACAATAAAAAATAAAATATGTGAAATATGTAATAGTTTTTCTAATGGCCTTGACAAGCATCATATTCAGTCAAGGTGTTTTGGGGGAGAAAATAAAAAATATAATATTGTAAATATTTGTTGTAATTGTCATAGAAATGTTCATTTAGGAAAAGTTATTATTGAAGGTAGGTTTAATAGCACAAAAGGAAATGTTGTTGTTTGGAGATATGAGGGTGATGATAAAAAAATTGTAAGTGAAGATCCAAAAGTACATATAATAGGAGAAAAAAAATGAATAAGAAAATAAAGTTATCTGAAAGCAGAGTAAGGGCTGTTATAAAAAAAATTATAAAAGAAGAGTTTGATGATTACGGTGATGATGGTGATGATTATGGTGATGCAATTGAACAGCTTTTAAATATTAAAGACAAAATGAAAGAGTTGGTTGAAGAAGCAAAACATATTATTCGTAATGCTGATGATGATAGGGGGATATATGAGAGGGCGAGAAGGCAGTGGGCCGCACATATTGAAGGTGCGCTAGACAAGGAAAATGACTGGATGGGTGGCTCAATGCATACAATGCAAGATACAATTGATGAACTTGAATAATAAAAATATAATAGGGGATAAAAAATGAAAGTTAAAATGAAAAAAAAGCAGTTAAGGAAGATTATAAAAGAAGAGACAAAAAAGTGCTTAAAAGAGTATGGAGAGTATAAAGATCCTGAGAAGGTTGCGAGTGCTTTAGAGGGGATATCTTCAGAATTAGATCTAATAATGACAGCCTTCCCAGAAGGTGTTGGTGGAAGAGAGGGTAGGTTGGCTGATGATATTGAGGCTCTTCATAATTTAGCAAAAAGAGCACAAATGACTGCAATGGATGTTGCTCATAGAAAAATTGCAGAAAATAAAAAAAAAGATCTAAGTGAGATATCAAAACCATATGGTGGAGAAAAGCCTGACTTTGATTCATGGCCACAAGAAAGGATAAAAAAATATTGGGAAACTTTGTCAAAAAAACATAAAACTTTTGAGAGTAAAGTAGAGGCAGTATCATCTTTTGCTGACAACCCTGAAGCTTTTATTGCGGCTCTTGAAAAAAGAGCAACTAACGGATGGCCTGCGGAAAAATAGTTAAGGGGAGATAAAAATAAAAATGAATAATAATAAATTAGAATTAATTATTGAAAGTTTGTTATTAGAAGAGATTGGTTCTCCAACAATTGCAGAGTTAATGCAATCAAAAATACACAAAGCATATACAGTAGTTGCTGATGATCTTGCATCTTTAGGTTATTTTACAACTGAAGAGAGGATATCATTATCTTCAGCAATATCAAATGCGTTAAAAGAATTTTCTGAAGAGGCAAAAAGAAATAAAGCTTTTGATAAAAAAGTAAGACCAGAACATTTAGATAAGTTGGTTATGAAAAGAGGGAAAGAATAAAAGGTGAACTTATTAGAAAAATATATTAGATTATTATTGATTGAGGGAAGGTTAGAAGATGTTATAAAGAAATATTCTAATTATCATACTGTTCCCTCAATAAAGCTTTTGGCACAAAAAGATCCTTCTGGAAATAACAAATATTTAATGTGGATGATGGACCAATATGATAAAAACAATAATGATTATGAGTTAATAATTGATCTAGTTAACAAATTTTATAAAAATCAACAAAGGTTGAAGGGTGACAAGAGGGATTTATATAAATATAACAGCTTAAGTGATCTTGAAAGTGAATTAAGTAAAGTTCCAGATAAATCAAAGAGACAGCAAAAAAAGGCCGTAAAGAGGGAAGGTGCAGATATCGTATTTGAGAATGATGAAGTTGTGGTATTAATTCCGAAGACTCATGAGGCCAGTTGTTATTATGGAAGTAATACCAAATGGTGTACAGCATCAAAAGATGATTCGAGTTACTTTGATGATTATTTGGAAGAAGTCACATTATATTACATATTACCGAAGGATGGTGGGGAGAAGGTTGCAGTTGCAGTTGATGAGCATAATAACAAAGAGATATTTGATTCTGGGGATAATGGAGAAAGGTTAAGTTGGTTGGAAGACAAATTGCAACAATATAACATTTCAAGTTCGATATTTAAGTATATTCCGCTTACGGGGGTGATAAAGAGGGGCGACGGGGGAAGGCATTGGTTTCTAAATGGCAAGCGTCATCGAATTGGTGGCCCTGCAATAGTTCGGCCTAATGGTAGAAAAGAATGGTATTTAAATGGAAAGCGTCATAGAACTGATGGCCCTGCTGTTGAACGGGCTGATGGATATAAAGCATGGCTTCTAAATGGAAAGCGCCATAGAACTGATGGCCCTGCAATAGTTCGGCCTAATGGGACAAAAGCATGGTATCTAAATGGAAAGCGTCATCGAACCGATGGTCCTGCTGTTGAATATTCTGACGGCCATAAAGAATGGTGGTTAAATGGCATGGAATATCCAGAAGATAAATACTGGCAAAAGGTAGGTCTTGACAAGAAAGAAGAGTATTATAAGGGATTAAAAAAATGAACTTATTAGAAAAATATATTAGATTATTATTAATTGAATCAAGGGTTGACGATGTTAAAAAAAGATATCCTAATTATGGTAGTGAAATTGAAATGATGTCTAAACAAGATCCTTCAGGCAATAACAAATATTTAATGTGGATGGCAGATCAATTTATTAAATATTCAAACAATTATGAATCAATAGTAAACATAATTAATAAGTTTCATAAGGTTAAAAATAGGTTGCCAAAAGATAAAAGAGATATTAATAAATATAAGCATTTATACCAATTGAAGGATGAGTTGTTAAAAGTTCCGGTAGGTTCTAAAAGACAGAAAAGGATAGAGATTTCCAAGGGGGCAGAAAAAATATATGAAGATGAAGAGTTTATTGTATTGAGGGTAAACACAAAAGAAGCTGCTTGTAAATACGGATCAGAAACAAAATGGTGTATTTCAGGTAAAGAAGATAATAGGTTTATAGAATATTCTAGGCGAGATAATGTATTTTTCTATATCATAAAAAAAGGTTTTTCAAAAAATGATCATGATCCATTGTATAAAATTGCAGTTGCAACAAATAAAGATGGTGACTTTGAAATATTTGACGCATGGGACGATACCATCTCTCCAGCCAAAGTAAGTGATTATTTGGGAGAGAAAAGATATGATGTAATAAATAATAGGATGCTTAATAGTGTAACAGAAGAACCAAGCTCAAAATACAACAAAGAACTTGAAAACGGAATAAAAAATAAAGATCCAGAAATATTAAAAACTATACAAGAAAATGACTTGGATTCAAATTCAAGTATAATATTATCACTTGTTAACAAAAAAGAACTAAGGAGAACAGTGTTTCTAAATGTTTCTTATGATCAATTGATTGTGATGGTAAGTGAACATAATAATGCTAGTCATGATTTTACAAATGAAGACTTAATTGCAATTATAGATAAATATTATGGAAAAAACTATAGTAAGGATAATAATGGTTGGAATTTAAGGCTTGCCTTTAAAATTGTCAATGTTTATTTGGGTAAGACTGATAGAGAAGTAGTTACTATGAGGTTAGTAAAACTTCCAATAGAACAAGTAAGAGAGAAGATCGCTTTAAGACCAAATTTGCCTGAAAATATTGCTTTAATGTTGGCTGAAGATGAGAGTAAGGATGTTAAAATGAGCTTATCATTAATGACTGGCTGGCTATCTGTATTTAAAAAGTTAATGAAAGATAAAGATGAGAAAGTGGTGCAATATGCTAAAGAAAATTTAAATAGTTTAAATAAAAGAAGAAGTGAGATGGGATTATCAGAAATATAAATATTAAAAATGAGCTTATTAGAAAAATATATTAGATTATTATAAAAAGAAAAGATGCTATTTCCCAGACCTTTTAATAGAATATAATGATGGTACAAAAGAATTAATCGAAATTAAACCAAAAAGATTGCTTGACGATTTAATGGTAAAAGCAAAAGAAAAAGCAGCAAAAAAATATTGTAAGAAAAATGGATTGTTGTACTTTGTCTGGACCGAAAAAGAATTGAAAATTAAATAAAATAATCATAATATTAAAAAAAAACAGTAAAAAGAACTTAGTAAAATATATTTAATTATGATCATGAACCACTCATGATTGATAATTGTTTTGTGGAAAATTAATACGGAGAAAAAAAATAATGGCAGAAACACTTAATGTAACTGGCGATTCGGCTTCAATGTTGGCCAATAAATTTGAGCCAAAAAGGAAATTTAGATGGGTTCTGGAAATTGATGGAATTGATGCATTCTTGCTGAAATCAGCACAAAGGCCCTCGTTCACTTTTGAGGAGACAAAAATTCAGTGGCTTAATGTGGAAAGGAAACTTTCTGGGAGGGCCACTGTTGGTGATATGAGCATTACGCTTTATGACCCTATTGCACCCTCTGGAGCACAACAAGTGATGGAATGGGTAAGGCTTAATTGGGAGGCTATTACAGGCCGTAGCGGCTACGCAGATTTTTACAAAAGATCCTTAGTAGTCAAGATGTTAGACCCTGTTGGGACAGTCGTAGAACGATGGGACTGTAGAGGCTGCTGGATTTCTGATATCAATTTCGGAGATTTAGCGTATGACTCATCTGACCCTGCTGACATTACACTCACGGTTAAGATGGATCAGGCGATAAACCAATTTTAGTAAGTGGTTGATTTTATTAGATTATTTGAAAATTAATTCAATTTGTATTTATAAGGGACAGCAGGTAGCTCCTGTTGCATTGCCTGTACAAAGCTAACCTTATACTTACATTCTTTTTATTTTGCAGGAGGTGTCAACATGGCTGTAGTAAAAATAATAAAAATTGTTAAAAATGGTGGAAAAGATAAGCTTGGTAGAAAAAAACCACCTAAAAGAAAAATAATATTAAGATGTGATTATTGTGACAAAGAGCGGGTTGTTGGCTTTTTAAACAAACTCATAAAAAAAAATAAACACTATTGTAATGCTAGTTGCTTTGCCAGAAGTAATGATAGAAAGGAGAGAAGAAAGCCACAAATTTTTATATGCCCTATTTGCAATGAAATTTTTAAATTTAAGGCTTTTTTTAAAAAACATTTAAGTGACAAGCATAATAAAGATATTAATGAAGTTAATTATGTTAATAAATATGTTGATTCAAAAAAGACAATAGACGAACTTTATGTTGAACATATTTTAAGTGGGGAATGGTTGTTGTGTGCTTGTGGCTGTGGTGAAAAAATACCTAACCCAAGGAGGGGTCAAAAATATATTGCTGGTCATGCAATAAGGGTTCACAACAATTGGGGGCATAATCCGAGGGCGTTAATGAAAAGCCAGGAGGCTCGACGAAAAGCGATTAGGGAGGGTCGGTTTGTGCCTTGGAATAAAGGCTTGACGAAAGAGGTTGATGAGCGTATGAATGTTATAGCAAAAAAAGTTTCAAAAGCATTTACCAATGAGCGTAAAAAAGCAGCAGCAAAGAATATGCGGCAAGTTTGGGCAGATGGTAAAATAGTAATTAAATATGGAAAGGAAACTTCTCAATGGAAAGGTGGTGTTAGTTATGTAACAAGTAAGTTATATTCTTTAACGAGATTGTATTCTGTATGGAAAAAGCCCATTTTAGAAAAAGATGGTTTTGTTTGCCAGGAATGTAAAAGCACTAAAAATCTACAAGTGCATCATGATGATATTACATTATCAGAAATAATAATGTTAATTATAAATCAATTTAAAAACTATGACCCAACTATTGATGGTGATAAAAGAAAGTTAACTGATTTAGTTATTAATTATCACCTAGAAAATAATGTGTCGGGCATTACACTATGTAAGGAATGCCACAAAAAACTTCATCCTAGTTATAATTTTTAGTTTCCCCATTTCCCTTACCTAAGTCGATAAGTCGAACCTTCCAAAAAATAATCCAACCAAAAGGTTAACAAAACCTCACTCTTATGTTATAGTCCTCTCAGGTCAATCGAAGAGAGGGCAATAAAATGATCAATAAGACACCAAGTCCTTCAGATCTTACTCATGGAACAGTTGTATGGATTGAAGGTGTTGAGGGCACTACCTACAACTATTGTGGTGTTGGTATCATTAGAGCAATTTGTGTGAAAAGGTTTTTTGGGGTAGGTGTTCCAGTTGGTTTTTTTGGAGAAGATAATTATTGTTGGTGCTTAATTAGCGACATCAAAAAGGTAATTAAAAAATGAACAATAATATCACCATATCAGATATTGAGGAAGGCTTAGCTGTGTATATAAACAAGCACAATAAACGTTTTTCCTATGTAGGGACAGCAATTGTAACTGGTTATAGTTTAGAGTGTGATGGAGTAGAATTGTTGTTACCATTTTGTGTAAGAATTAATTCTGTTATTAGTGATGCTTTTGTATGTAATAGGTGTGTTTGGGTAAACATTAATGACATTGATATTGTAAGGGTCATCAAAAAATGACTAATAAAACAATAAAAGGATATATTATTTGGATTAACACGGTAAAAGACATAGACAAAATAATAAAAAAATATAACTTAGCTTATTTTATAGTTTATAGTGGTTTGATTAATGTTAAAATTATGTTTAATGATAAAAAGTTTTATTTGTTTCGGTTTAAATCTGGTTATAAGAAACATAGTAATGGAAAGATAACAGGGGTTTCTATTGATTCTGACCATCTCATCAGTGTTGATTTATTTAACAACCTTAACAATGATGGTTATATTAAAATAATAAAAGAAATTTGAAAAAGATGGTTAACAAATGAGGTCGGTTGTGGTATAAGGGGGTTGTGTAAAAAGGAGGAGGTTGGTGAGATGATGGCAACACAAACACAACAGTTACGAACGCCAAAAGATATATTTGGAGAAAGATATAAATATATTGGTAATATGTGGATTAAAAAAGGGTTTCAACTTAAGACTAGTGAGCTTACTTATGGTTATGAATATAATGGCCCCGTTAAGATTTATTGTGGAAGACTTAATGTAACTGAAGTACCAATAATATATATTCAATTTGCGTTTAATTGTTTGAAGTATAATCATTATGGCGATTTTAACAACATTCGTTTTAAATCTTTTTACACTAAGCATACGCTTTTTAACAACAAGCAATTTAAAGGCATGTTTCCAGAATTTTATAAACAACATGAGGACTTAATAGATAATGTTTAAAAAAGAACAACTTAGATCTGGAAAAGTACTGTTTATTAGGAAACCAATATATAGTTTGTCTAGATCTAATAGAAGTATTGTTCGTATTAATTATATAGGCCCTGCTATTGTTGGCGTCCATTGGGGTGATTTTGTTAACTTAATATTTCCAAAAGAAGTTATACATTATGTGTTGATTCTAGAAGGTCATGATCCAAGAATAAAACCCATTTGTTATAATAAGATTAAGTCTGTTTTTGATGAAAGCTATATAAGTGTTTCAAATCGTCAAGGTCGTAGTAGTTGTGATGGCTATATGATGGATAGAATTAATATAAGAAAGTATTTTTTAAGGGAAATTATTTGATGAATTTAATTGAAGAAAATGATATCTAAAAAAGACATTCAGGCTGGCTCAATTGTATGGATTAGGGTTGGTTGTTATAATTATTATGGCTTAGCAGTTGTTGATCAATTAAGAAACCATATATATAAAAACTATATTCCTGTTAAATTATGTGGTAAAATTAATTGTGATAGTGGAGAATATTCTTATATGCATATCTTATTAAGTTCAATCAAAAAGGTTATTAAGAAATGAACAATAATAATAGCGACAAGTTTAATTGTTCATTACAGTTTGAAAAAGAGTCTAGAAAAAGTAAAAAAAGGCTTAAAAAAAGAAACTTATGGCATGACGGAAAAAGAATGAGGGCTTCAAGAAAAAATATGAATAAGTTTTATAAGGTAGGCGATATTGTATGGGTTAAATGGGATAACCATAAGATGGGCAAGAATAAAAACAATGTTGCAATAATAGAGGATGTATATTATTTCAATCCTAAATATGATTATTCAGTTCGGTTTAATAATGAATATATTTGCTGGAGAATATGTTATTGTCATATTAAAAAGTTGGTTAAAAGGAATGGTTAACAAATGAGACAATTAAAAAAGGGTGATGTTATTTGGGTTAATCACAACAGGGGTAATTCTACTCCATATTGTGGCCCAGCAGTTATTTTTTCTGGTCAGGGCCTTAATAGAGATGGTTGGGCTATATATGTTATTCTACCAAAAAAGGTTGTATTTAAAATGACAAATTTCAGTACAAATAAAATAAATGTTTACAAGGGTGGCTTTTGTTTAATTGAGGGTTAACAAATGAACCTTGTTGTGGTATATTGTTGTTATTGAAAGGGAGGTTTCATGAGCAATAAACCAACAATGAAAAGATATTCTGATGGATCAATAGAGTGGCTTTTAAATGGATTGTATCATCGAACTGATGGGCCTGCTTGTGAATATTCTAATGGAACAAAAATATGGTATCTAAATGGAGAACGTCATCGTGAAAATGGTCCTGCATATGATTGTCTTGATGGAACAAAACATTGGTATTTAAATGGAAAGTATCACCGAGTTGACGCTCCTGCAATCGAACGGCCTGATGGAACAAAAGAATGGTGTTTGAGCGGAAGGTTTTATAATCATATCAAAGGAAAGCTACACAACAATAACTTCTTAACATCAGATCAATACATAGGCCCAGTAATAATAGCAGGAGGAAAAAATAAAATAAAGTTTATGAAGACAATAGATGACAGATATTTGGTAATTGAAACAAACAAGGCGGATTAATATTATGATTAACAACAAAAAAGAAAAATATGAATCTTATTATATTGGAAAGGTTATATTTGCCAAACCTAAACAAAATAGAACATATAAATATAATTATTATGGTCCTTATATTATTGAAGGTGGAACAACAAATGGTTTCCACTGTATAGCGCCTAAAGTAGTTGGGTTTATAAGATCAAACGGTACGCCTGCTTTTAAATCAAAGTATGTAGAGGTTTATTTTGAAGAAATTATTAACTCTAAGGAGGTGTTAGCATGACCTTTCAAGAAAAGTGGGCAATATGTTCAGACGATGTTCGAGATTGGATGTTAGATAATCTTGATGACTTAATAACAGAGAAGTCTTGTTTGCTTCATAATAACAAGTGGCTTAAATATAAATATTATTCAGGCCCAATAAGGATGTTGGAACATAAAAAAAATATTGGTATTGTTGTTGTGGAAGGGATCGATAAGCAAGTTTTTGGTATAACTGAGGATTGCTTTGAGTGAGTATGAAGTCGTATATGACGTTATGTTCCCCAACGAGATAAGTAAATATAGGGTTGCTAATGATATAAGAATAGTTGACTTTACTGTTAAGGGTGAGTGGATAAGGGGGGTAGTTGGATGAAGCATTATTGTGGAAGCATATGGTTTGATGGATATAAAAACAAAATAATTGAACAAGTTGGTCATAGCAATTATATTTTGTATGTTGATTATTGTGGAATTATTAAGATTTATCATAGAAAACAAAAGGCAAGTACGCCAGGGGGCTTTTTTCTTTCCTTTCCTCATAAAGTTAATTTGAGGTCAATTAATAAAGAATATTTAAATTCTGAAAAGGCTCTCACACAATGGTTTAAACAGACTACAGAGATCTATCATGTGAGTGAAAATAACTTTAGGTTAAACTTCCCTAATTTAAATTTTGATTTAATGGTGAGTAGAATGTTGTATAATTGTTAAATTCTTTTTAGCTTATTTGGCAGCATATCTCTAAATTGTCCACTAGTCATTGGGTCTTTATTTTCTTTTTGTCCCTTTGTTTCTTTTATTTCTTTTGCTACCCTATTAATAAACCATATTCTCTTAGGTATAGATAGTTTGTAGGCATTTTCGTAAGAAAATCCACAATAATACATAAGCAAGAATATTTGATCCAGAAATAGTTCTTTAGCTTCTGGAGAGTTGAGGCCAAAAAAATTCAACCCCTAATGGGATCGTCACCTCCGAGTCTTCCCCACAATCAGGGCAAGTTGCAAACTGCCTCATTTCAATTCCTGGCTCGTTGTCATCAATAAAGTTTCTTAATGCCAAAGAATCTCTTGCAGGTAAATGTCTAATGATATTTGCAATTTTTGATCTATCTGTAACTCCATCAAAATACTTGACTGACTTAATTAACCTTGCGCTAACTAAAGAGTCAATTGATGTCTTTAGTTTTTTCTTTTTTCTGTCTGATTGCTTTGTTAGCTCTTCCTCGTCAGCACCAGTTAAGAAGCTGAAATGTACTTCTTTTTTAAGGCCAGGAAGCATAAAAGAGAAGATGTTTTCGTTTTCTTCTATGGGGTCAATTTTAAACCGCTTGATTGGGAGATCATTAAGATCAAATTCATTTTTGTATTTATGATCACAAACTGGACAAGTAATTTCTACTGGATATTCTGCACCATAACCAGTAATTCTAATTGAGGTCATAAGAGCGTTTTTATCGCCTGCAAGAAGGGAGTCAGGATCAATTGATTTATTAGTTACACAACTTTTGATTAGATATGTTAGCACTGTTCCTTGTTTAATAAGTGCTCTAGAAGTTAGAATATCTTCTTCTTTTGCAGTCATTGATTTAATTTCAACAAACTCAGCTTTGCGTAAAGGATGGTTTTCAGAATATACCAGACCATTTGATGGAAGCGGCACTAGCTCTACAGGAACTTCAAAACCAAGGTCATCTTCCATTTTTTTTTGTGACATTGAAGACATCATATTTTGCATTCCTGCTTGAACGTCTTCTTTACTTTTGAAAACTTCATTTCTACTTTCTTTTGACATTTTAGCCTCCGATTTATTTAAAAACTTTGTGTTATTAAATATGCTTTAAGTTATTTTTTTTCTGTTAAAATTAATATAGGTATGTAAAAAATATATATTTAATGATTATAGCTTATGTCTAGCTTACTTTTGTTTTTGTTAGAAAAGTTCATCATAAATTCACATCTCCCGCCAGTTTTACCTTTCGCCCATCCAGAAATAAACTGAGAATTAGGTACGTTTTCAATTTCAGCTTTAATATATTTTAGACTATCTTGCATTCTATTTTCTGCAACTTGTTTCATAAAATCACTAGTTTCAATCCAATTAATTAATGCGTCATAATCTCCAAATTCAACATCTTTTGGCTTTGGTATACTAGCAGGATGATCAATCCAACTCTCTAATATGCTTTTTATTTCTTCCTTTATGATTTTTTTAAGTTTAGTTTCTGTTAGTTTCATTTTCTTCTCCTGTTTAATAAAAGAAACTTGTATTATAATTATTACATGTAAGAGTTTTTTTTGTAAAATATTTTAATAAAAAAACAAGAAAATACTATTATTCAAATATATTTATAGGTGTGGTTTGTATAGAATAATTGGGAGCATAATGATATGAGTGATAATGTTGATGGATATAAAGTTTTCAATTTAAGTGAGATAAAAAATGGAACCTTGGAAGAGGTTGCAAAATATATTGCTGGATTTGTTGGTGCTTTAGCTGGTTATTATTTGGGAAAAAAGGTATATACCAAAATATTTGGTGAATCAAAAGATGTTGAAGAGTTTGCAAAGGTTTTGGTTGAGTCAAAAGAAGAGTTTGACGCAGATCCAAAAAAGAAAGAAATGTTGGCATCGTTTGTTGAAAATGATACGCTTCAAGATTTAGAGCAGATTGAATTAATTGTTGGCAAAAAATTATTGTAAATATATTATGGGAGTTTTTATAGTTGGCTAGAACCGTAAAAGGACAAACAAAATCTATTTCCAGTGCTCAGATAGAAATGACAAAACAATTGTCTGCTGTTATTGAAAAGCTGTCTAGTAATTTTGATAGGTTTAATGATGTAGTAGGTAAACAGGTCGGTATGCAAAAAGAGTTGGCAGACGCAGCAAAGGATACAGAGGGTGCTTTAGGATCTCAGGCAAAGTCAGAAGAAGTAAATAGGGATGCTCTTCATAAACTAGCAGAGCGAGAGCAAAAAGATAACAAAGAGTTAATGAACTCTGTTGAACGTATTATGAATATTCGTGAAAGAATGCGAAAAACATCAGAAAAGTTTGGTTTATCAGAGGAAACATTGAACAGAGCTTTAAACGATCAGATAGACTATATCAAGTCTTTGGGTGAAGTTAGTGGCGATCTTATTCCTGTACATAAACAATGGTGGCATTCAGTAAAAGGTTTAATTAAATCTTATCATTTGTTGTGGAAAAACCTAACACTCACCCAAAAGGTTATGTTGGTTGGCAAAGCACAGATTAAATTGTATACGGCAGCTTTAAAGGGCTTATGGTTTGTTGCCAAGGGCGTGTTTAAAGTTTTTGAAATTGGGGTATCTGTTGTCTTAGCAGGCTTTACAACTGCTTTAGATATTTTAGGAGATGCATTAAAAACAGTTGGTGTGGGGTTTGAGTCTGTGGGGAAGGTTATTTATAGTTCGTTTGCAGAGCCAATGAAAGCTATGTATGATGTGTTAAAACATGCTGTTATTGGTTTATATGGTTCTATTAAAAACTTTATGGGCCAGATGATTGATATATTTTTAGGTCAATTCCCAATAATACCAGATATTTTAAAGGAGTTTGGCAATTTAACTGAAACTATATTCAAAGAAGTATTTATGGCAATTGAGGATGTGTTTTCTCATATGCATAGCTTTGTTAGCGATGTTTTGAGTAATTTATTATCTGTTATTACTTCACCATTTGAAAGCTTACAAAATATTTTAAAAAGCATTGCTGATACTGTTGGTAATTTATTGGCAACTGCCTTTAAATCGGCTGCAAACATAATAAAAGCTTCGATGGAAACAGTTCTTAATATAATAAACTTGATATTGTCATCTACAGTTAAGTTAATGGTATTTTTCTGGAATACTGCAACAGAAATGTACTCAGGTGTTTCTCAGTGGAGACAAGAATTAGAAAAGCTTCGTGCTGAATATGGTAATTTAGAAAGGGGTGTCGCAAGGTTTGCTATTAACATGGCAAAAGCATCTAAGTCAGCATTTAGACAATTTAGATATTTTAGAGGGGAAGTTCTTGCCCTTGCTGCTGAGTTAGTTAAGAATTTAGGCCCAACTGTTGAGGCTATTATGGGTCAACTTGCTGATCCAAACTCTCAAAAATTATTGATGTTGTTTAACAAGGGGTTAACGTTAAGTGCAGAGGCTATGCAAGAAATAGCAAGAGAGTCTTTGGCTAGTGGTAAGCCAATGTTAGGTATTTTAAGAGATATTCATGACTCAGCACAAGCCTTAGCGAAAGCCTTTAATGTTAGTGCCAAATTGATCGCTAAAGATATTGGTGAAATGAAGGTTGATATTGCCTCTTGGGGAGGCCTTACTACAAAACAAATGGCAGCAGCAGCGATGAGAACGAGGTCTTTGGGCCTTGAAATTAAGAAAGTTGCTGGTATTGTTAAGGCTTTTGATACCTTCAAAGATGCATCAAAGAACGTGGCTATGTTGTCGAGAGCTTTTGGTGTACAAATTGACTCATTACGAATGATGAAAGAGGAAGATCCAACAAAACGTATTGAAACAATAAGAAAAGAGTTCTCTAGGTTAGGAAGATCAACTGAAACAATGTCTAGAAGACAAATTATGTTATTAGCTCAAACAACTGGGTTAGATGAGGCAACTGCAAAAGCAGCGTTTTCCACTAGAAACCAAGGTAAATCTATTGAAGAGATTAATAAACAACTAGATAAATCTCAGGCTAAAAAGAAGACTGATAAACAAAGGGTGAGTGAACTTAAGGAAGAGATTGAAAGGCTAGTAAAATCTGGCCATCAATTTACTGGCATTTGGGATGCAATGACAAAAGGTTTCGAAAGGGGAACAAAAGTGTGGGCAAGACAAACGGGCTTGACGGCGGATTTAACTGTGGGATTAAGAAAGGTATATAAAATAACCAAACTGGCAACAAAAGAGTTCCTAGAACATTCAGATGCGGCTGAAGGATTTGCTGCACAAACTTCTAGGTTTTTTGAAATATTTACAGAAAAAGGTGAGGAATTACAAAAAACATTAGAGAATTTATTTAAAGACATTGAAAAAAACGCACCTAATGCCTTTGGAACATTTTGGGATAAAATTATTAGTATTTTTAAAGCTGGGGGCTTAGATATAGAAGCAGCATTGGTTGGGCTTAAAAAGGTATTCTTAACCTTGTTTGGACAAATTAGTGGTGCTGTAATACGAATAATTGGTAATATGATAGTAACAATTGTTGAGTTGATTAATGATCCGGCAAGGGTATCAAAGTTTGCTCCTGGAATGGAATGGACTAAGCCAATTGTAGCAGCGTTTTCAGATGTTTGGAAAGACTTAGAAAAGCCATTAAAAACATTATGGGAAAGTTTAAGTGATTGGTTTTGGAGAATGTGGGGAAAGCTTAAAAAAATTGCTATTGATAATTGGGAGTTAATGTTTGCGGCGGGGATGAAAATATGGCATGAAAACATATCACCATTTGTAGACGGCATTTTAGATGGATTACAGTCTAAGTATGATAAAATAAAAAATGGTATTCATGATTTATTAAAAAATATGAAAAAGTGGATTGTAGATTGGTGGAAAGATAATGGGGATAAGGTTATTGCTGGTATGCTTGTCGGAACGGTTGGCCCTGGTTTGTTATCTGCTGCGATAGGGGGTATTGGCAAGACTGGTGGTGCGGGTGCTCTTGGCAAACTTGCGGGGGCTGGTGTTGGTGCTTTGGGCGCATATTCAGGTCGTGCTGCCTTTGGTGCAGGCTCTACTGGGGCTGCTGTATCTGGAATTGGTGGTGGTGCTTTGAGTGGTGCCATGGTTGGGAGTATGTTTGGTCCGATGGGCATAGCTGTTGGTGGTGCGGTGGGGGCACTTACGGGGTTTATTTATTCTTTGGAAACTGGTGAAGAGAAACTAAGAAAAGGTATAAAGGGAATTGTGTCATCATTAAAGGTGTATTTTGATGAACAAAATAAAGTTATTAATGCAAATATTGACAAAATGAAGCTTTTAAATTCAGAGTTAGGTCAAGCAACAAAGTCATATAATTTAGAAAAGGCCCATACAGATTACATGGTAGCTAGTATAAAAAAAGCTGGAGATGATCTGAGCGGGTTAAGTGACGCCGTTAAATTGCAATTGTTGAAAAAGGTAAAAGAGTTATCAGGCAACACTAATGATGGCAGTTTGGGTAAGTTAATGGCGGCATTGAAGGGCGATGAGGAGGCTTTGAAAGATAAAACAGTAGTTGAACAGGCGTCTAGGGTTGCTTCAGCCATGCTTGTTGCTGCCAAACGTCTTGAGACTGAAATAATTGCGAAGAAAATGGAGGTTGATAGGGCGGCTTTAAAAGTAGAGGTTGGGCTAAAAAACAGAGCTAAGCTAGAGCAGGATATTGTAGAGCTATCTATAAAGCGAAAAAAAGATACAGAGAATTTTCTCGACGATATGCAATATTTACATGCAAGATTTAGGGGTGAGATAAAAAATTTACCCGAGGCAGTTCAAACCTTAGTTAAAAAAGTTCCAGAATTAGAGTTGTCAGGCTATTTAAAGAAAAGGATTGCGGTGGGCGATAGAAATGCGCCACAATATAAGAATATACTTGAGGCCCAGAAAAAAATAAACGACCGAGGCGTGCAGGCAGGTAAAATTATTAATGCTTTGGCCGAGAAAGAAAGGCAATATAAGACAAGCGGTAAGGACATGGAAGATATCCAAGAGAAACAATTAAAAAGTATGAGCGAACTTGTTAAGTTATATGATCCAAAAACTAGGAAAGAGTATGAGAAACAAGCATTTACAGACGCACAGAAAGAAGTTGCCCAAAAAGAAACCAATCAAGCATTGACAAAAATGTCACAAAATGCAGTGGCTGAAAGTGGTATTTTCGCTCATGATCCTGGGTTGGAGCAGCTTTTCGGAAAGGTTATTGATAGTGATGAGTTTTTGAAGATTAAACTTCCAGAGTATGCAGAAGTACATGTTGCAGATGATTCAATTAATAAGATTAGTGCGGGATCTTCAACAAGCATCAATGTTGCTAAAGTGTCACCAGAGGTTAATGTTTCATTGTATATTGGAAATGAGAAGTTTAATGACTTTATTGAGAAGGTGGCAAAAGAGGTGACTAGCCCAAGAGCGTCTGGGAGAAGTAATTAATGTCAGATTTGGAAAAAAGGGGAAGAGAGACTTTGGGCAGGCTTATTAAAAAGAATAGGTTTGACAGTCAAAATATGGCTAGTGATGTTTTGGTAAAAGAGGATAACAACACTAAAAATTTACCAAAAGATAAATCTGTTCTTAATTTTGGCAGTACTTTAAAAATTGGTCCTGCTCATGAATTAACTAGCGTCCCATATTCACCAAGTTATAATGCTGAAGATGTTATTAGAGATATTTTAGAGGGACCGTCTTGGGCAGGCGCTAAGCATGTATTGCCAAATGATTTACCTGGATATTCTCCAAAAACTGGTGGAAGTCCTGGTAAGACTATAGAAGAAGTTGAACAATATGGCGGTGTTCCTCAAAGTTCTAATCCGCCCAAATTTTCCTCTTTAAAGATGACAATGGGCACATATGCTAACTCCGTCAATAGTTCTATTTTAATCAACTTGCCTGCAACTAAAGATCCTCTTGTGGAATTAACTAAGACATTAGACACTAGTTTGTTTGAGGTGTTTAAGGTATTTTCAGCAAATCCTAATGCTCATGGTAGCTTAAATAGAAAATCAATATATTCTCCCGATAATATATTTGCAGAAGATGGTACAATACCCAATTCTGTTCTTGGGTTTTTTATTGATGGTGCAAAGGTAAATAAGCTCAGCGGTCTAAGTGTTTTTGGTGAAGTTTTAAGTAGGAATAAAAAGTTAATTGGTCTAGTTGGCAACTTAAATAGCTATCTTGACAAGTTGTTGAAGTTTAATGTTAACCCTAACGCAACTGTTATTAATGGTGAAGCATCATCAAATCCCAAATCTTTTGAAGGTCAATACAAGGGTGTTTTAGGGGAACATTTCAAGGAGATTAATAATAAAGTTTTAGAGGCTTATTTTAAAAATTCAGGGTTAACTACAGTTGACCTAGAGTTAAAAACAACATATGGTACGAAAATTTTATCTGTCACTGTTGGTAATGAAATCTTACAAACAAAAGCTAAGGGTAAAAGTTATAATGCATATATGTTTAAACCTGAGCAATTTAGATCTGATGGTGAGGGTGGGGTTTATGATGAGTTTAGTAAGGGTGAAGGTGTCGCTGCAAGTAAAATTGCTGGACACAACAACTCTGACAGTCCTGGTGCTGGAGTAGATCCAGAATTTATTAAAGGGAAGGCTGGCTATTCTAATTATAAAAAATATGGTATACAAAGATTATCAAATGCTTTTAATGAGAATAGGTTCGGGCCAAAGACATTTGACTCTAGCACAACAAAGTTCAAAAAAGAAGGTTATATAGATGAGAGTACTTTTCAAGATTTTGAGGCTAGCAAAGAAAAGTTATGGAACCCAAGTGCTGGAGATCCGCCTAGAATAGATGGATCAAAATACTTTAGCTCAGGCAAGATGTTTTCATGGGATAGTTTGAAAGCTTTGGGAAATAAGCTAGTTAAAGAACAACAGAACAAAACTAATGATGGAAGTTTAACTAATCTTGTCAGTATATTTGATATTGATAATAATGTCAACCATACAATGTCTAATGGTACAAATAAAACATGGGGCCAATTTTACACACCTGATCGGGTGTTTGCTGCAAGGAGGATGGGGCAAAGTAATTTTGGTGAAGATGTTGTAGAGGCTCTTGAGGCTTCATTTTTTGGTGTGTTTGGGGCCTTATCTTTAGTTGGCAAGTCAATTGACTCGTTTGGCTCATTAGAGAATCCATATATAAACTTTTTCAATGGTATAGCTAGGGAATATAATAGAACAGGTGGTGTAAAAATCCTTAAATGGGTTTTAAATAATTTATTGCTAACTGCTATGAACCCAAATGTTAGAAATATTGATGAAGAAACTTCGGGTGGTGGACTAGCAAGTGCTTTAGCCGCAATAGGGTTAGAAGATAATAGTTCGTTTGCAAAAAGAAGTGTGGCAGACATTACATTGAGAGCAGGGCCATCAGTTTTATCATGGATTCCATCCCCTGCTGCGTTTGCGCCAGGGAAAGGAAAGATATTTAATCCTTTAAGAATTTCATCTGGTGCAGGCTTTTTGATGGGTGAGACTTGGTTGCCAGTGGTTCAGGTTCCATATTTAGATAGTTTGCTTGATGATGGAACGTTATCATTTACTGAGTTTAGAGATGATTTGGAACCGAAGTTGTCTATTGTAATAGAGGAAAATCCAGTCCATACTAAGGCTAAAAGAATGGTTGTTAAACATGTTGCTAAAAATGAGACAAGTGTTTCAAATTTAAGTTCAATTATTTATGGAAATAATATTGGTGGAAAAGATGTACTGCTTAATAATAAAGAAAATCAATTTATTATAAAAAATAAAATTGAAAGAATACCATTAGAAACAGTTGTTAAGGTGGAGAATCTATTAGAGGCTGAATATTGTCCGTTTTATTTTCATGATTTAAGAACTAATGAAGTTATATCTTTTCATGCATTTTTAACTAATTTAGGCCAATCATTTTCTCCTTCCTGGAGCGCAGAATCATTTTATGGACGCTCAGATGTAGTTCCTAACCTTGCAGGCACTGGGAGGACATTAGCATTAAGTTTTATAGTTGCGGCGATGAGCCCTAAAGATATGGATTATATGTACGATAAAATAAACAAGTTAGTTACTTTTGTATATCATCAATATAATGCTGGGGAAAAAAACATTAAAGATCAAACTATCCCATTTTCGCAGTTGCCTATAGCAGATCCGATAATTAGGTTAAGGGTTGGTGATTATATTACAACAAACTACAGTTACAAGGATGCTGAAAGAATTGTTGGCAAGCAAGGTGATGATGATACCAAGCTTCAAAGGGTTCATGCTAACTTTAAAAATTATGGTGGAAAAGGTTTAGCTGGTTATATAACATCGTTAGACTTTGATATTACAAATGTTACTTGGGAGACTGCCCCAGGGTATGTAATGCCTCAATATTTAGCAGTGACAGTTGCATTTACAGCAATACACGACATTCAGCCAGGGCTTGACTTTGATGGGTTTAATAGGGCACCATTATTTAGGAAAAATATGATTGGCTGGCCTACTGATTCAAATTATGAGGCCTCAACAGACACTTTGGATGAACTTTTGAAAAAGGGGAGCTAATTAATATATGGCTATTTCTAGATACGCAAATAATTGGCCTCTTAATGGTATTTTTGGATCATTTTATGAGTCTTTTGATGATTATAGTTTTATATATGATATGATTGAAAATAACAAGATAAAGACTCATGAGGTTATTGTTAGGCCTGGAGATCGTTTGGATCATATTGCTTTTAAAGAATTTGGCGATGGTGAATATTTTTGGATTTTAGCATTGTGTAATAAAATTGGGTTTATTCCACAAGTGCCTCCTGGAACTATCTTACAGGTTCCAGATAATATTGATGATGTTTTATTATATTTCAAAGAGTAAAAAATGGCAAAAAAGACAGAAAGCACCTTTGTTTTACTTAGTAACGAAGTGGTTAAAATACCAAAAAACGTTGGTAGTAGTGTAGAAAAACAAATTATAAGAATATCTGAAAATATTGAAGCAGACGATGGTGAGCAACAAAGCACTCCGTTGGAATTTGCATATGCAGATAATTGGTCATATTTACAAAGTGATGTCTTAGATGTATTTTTTAATTATATTCCAACAATTAATTGGGCTTTAGCAAAACCGTTTATTAATTTTAGGGCTATTGGCCCTTCTGTTGTCAGTCTTGACAAGTTGGTGTTTGATGACATTGTTAATTTAAATGGACCCAGTAGTTATGGTGCAACTAGTGCAGATTTTAAGAGTGGTGCTTGGGAAGGAATTGGCATTGAAGCATATACAATGCCAGTGACCCTAAACAACACTAACAAAGCATTTGCAGCTAGGGGCAATTATTATAATAAGTTTAAGCCAATTTTTAGCATAAAGGACATGACAGTTAAGATTGTACAAGCTCCAGGCGCAGTGGCTTTTTCTGAGGAAATTAGTTTAAATTTATATATACACGATAAGAGCAAGTTGAGGGAGTTAACTGCCTTATTTAACCCACAATATGGTACTTATTTTATAATTGAATATGGTTGGAATCATCCTGAAATTAACAATGAAAATATTTCTGACTTTCCAATTGATGTTTATGATTATGGTTTTAATGGTACAACAAACAAGGTAGAGAAGAAAGATATAAAGTTCAAAAGTGTGGCAAGTTTTTTAAATGGTCTTAAGAAAAGCAGTGTTTTTATATTAGAAAATTTTGATATATCTTTAGATGAAACAGGAACTACAACGGCTAATTTAAGTTTAGTTTCCATCGCCGGTAATGTTTTTTCAGCCGAAACTGGCTTAATTAATGTTAATTTCCAAAAGAGTCTTAGTGAATATGTTTTGTATAGAAAGCGATTGACAAGAATGGCCTCTAGGTATGAAAATAACCCACAATTATTTGGTAGAAAGAAGATAGTCAAACGTTTGAGGGATAGCATATCTATCCTTAATGGGGAAGATGCTTATGGTGTTGACAGAAGAAAGGTAAAAGAGCCGCTTCAAGTTAGAGGTAGTGCAAAGGCAGAGGTCGAAAAAAGAATAAATAAATTATTCTCAGCGAAAGAAAATGAGAAGAGGCTAGCTAGTTTTAGAAAGTTGGGCGAAACGACTGATAAGATATATTCAGAAAAGTTGTTAGTTCCTAATGTTATTTCTAAGGGAGCCAAGAAAAAATTTAAAGGGTTTTCAAGTGTCAATATTACATCTGAATCTAGTGGGAATGATTATTCTTATTTGTCATATGCTTTAAGTTCATTGTTTAAGTTTGTTGAAAATGACATAAAAAATGTTGTTCGAGGCGCAGATGTTGGCTTACATGGCAAGGTAGTTAAAGATTTAAATATAGTATATTTTACATTTAATAATTATTGTGGAAACATGAGTGGGAAAAATATAGGTTCTTTTGTTATAGATAAGAAAAAGTTTGTAGATGCAATTTTTGAAGTTGTTTCGTCTAAGCCTTCATATAACATTAATTTTAATGATATGAAAAATATATTTAAGAACATGGTTAGCAATAAAAAGAATATAAATTATGGTTTGCAAAAGTTTTACGATCACATTACTGACAAGCCTGTTGATAATCCAAACCTTCAAGAGCAATATAATGGGTTTATTAAACAAAGTGGTGGCCAATTTATTGTTCCAAAGATAAGATTTTTATTAAGAAGCACTAAGACTACTATTAAAAAAGAGGAAACAGTAAAGCATTTTCTTTTTATATATGATGAAGCGAACTTTGAATCTTCAGAGTCTTCATTTAACACAAAACAATTTGAAGATTTAATGGATGGTACAATTAGAGGACAAGTTAGTGGAGATGTTGAAAAATATAATTTAGAAGTTACCAAAAGAAAGATTAGAGATGAAATTAAAATGCCATATGTTATTCCTGGCACTGAAAGAAGCCCAATAAAGAAAATAGGGGCTAAAACTGAGACTAATGATTTGATGGGAGCAATTTATTTAGAGCAAAATACAGATCCCAACCCTATTATAACAAACAGATTGGTTAATCAGTTAGATGAGTTGCCAATTGATTATGTTCCAATGGAGCTTTCGATGGATATGGCTGGCTATCCTTTGTTAGAGCCACAAAAAAAGATGTTTATTGATTTTAAAACAGGAACAAATATAGATTCCATATATTCAGTGGGTGAGATAACGCATAAAATATCAGCAGATAATTTTACAACAAATTGTACTTTATATCCCTTACAAAGTTATTTAAAGTATAGGACAGCAGCAGATATAAGAAGTGAGTTTATTGATCTAACTGAAGAAAGTGTTACAAGAGCGCCGAGTGTTAGTGATGGTTATGATTTAGATGCAGCAGAGAAAATATATGAACGATATAGGGATGTTGCTTGGTCATTAATTAATCAAGATTTCATTAGGTTGTTTATAATGAGATATTATGCTAAGACTATTGAGCGAGAAACATATAGAAGTAAAAGAAACAGAAAGAAAATTCTTGTTAACAATAAATTAGAATGGTCACATGGTATTGGGGATACTAGCATATTTGAATTTTATAAATTAATGGCATTGGCAGAGCTTGATTATTTTAAATTAAGAATGCATGAAAAGTTGTATTATGAAAAGTTAATCGAGCCAAAGTCCTTTACTTATATTTTACCAGATGACATAAACAGAAACATGAAATCAATAAGAGATTCTTTAGATTCATTAGGATTTTTAAGTGAGTCAAGCTTTTTTTATTCATGGTTTTTGACTAATATTAATAATGATAGTAAAGGAAAAAAAGTTAATATTTCTGATTTAGAAAGGGAATATAAAACCTTATTATTTGGCGAGGGAGATGATGATAAAGGTGTTTTTGATATATTAGGTGTTGAAAACAAATATCCCTTTATAGGTAGTTTTACAAACAACAAAGCATATCCACCGAACAACATTGACCCAAAAGCTTTATGGAAATATTCTGATAAAAAGTTAGACAGGGTTTTGAGTTATTATCAATGGACAGAAAATTTTGATGTAAAATTAAAGCCTAATCAAATTAATAAAGCATTGTTTGCTGGTGGAGCGCCGGGCCAATTTAAATTAAATGATGCTTTGTTCGATAAGGAAATTAACAATGCATTTTTGAATGATGAATTAAGTTTTATTGCCTTAGCCACGAAAAAAGATGTTGAAATAGAATCTTTAAATGTTGGCTTTGACAAGTTAAAGGAGAAGTATGAGAGAAAAATGTTGAGGTTGGCACAGTTACAAGATGTTTTTGCTCCATTTGCTCCCGATCAAATCAAAGAGAAGTCAACATTGTCTTCAAGGAAATATTTTGCAAGAGTCTTAATTAAGTCAGGACAACAGACTGGTTTTGCCCCTATTGATGTCGATGTTAAGGGAACAAACAGGGGAAATGCTGCAAATAGGGCAAAGACAAACGAGAAAGTCTTAGGTGTTATAAATAAAAATAAAAAATTGATTTCAAGCATAGAGGTTTGGTTGTATAATAAGAAAGAAGATAGGGCTTCTAGCAAGGATCCCAACTCTAAAAAGGTTTTTAAAGTTTAATTAAAGGGTTTTATGGATTTTGATTATTTCATAGCATATATTAATAAAAATATATACCACTCAGACAGTAATAACATTAACAAGTTTGATGTTACATTTGATAAATCATTATTTGAAAACAACAATAGCATGTGTTTTGCCAATTCTCACCTTTTAAATATAAAAAACCTATATGATATTCAAGACATTATTCAGCTTTATAATATAAAAAGGCCAAGAATATATGATTATGATAGAAAGTTTATTAGAAGGTTTAACAATATAACAAAAAAAATAAATGCTTATAAAAGGTCATATGAATTATTAGGCGTTAATTTAAATCAACTTGAAATAGAAAAGTGTCTTCCAATAACAACATTAAGGGAATTTATTGGTTGCAGGTTGGAATTTATGAACTTTTTTATTAAATATTGTAAAAGTAATGAAACAGATTTAAGTTATTACAAGAATCATTTTATAAAACACAAACATGCCCTTAACAACCTTGGTGCTATCCATATGTCAAAAGAAAGCTTAGCATTTGCTTGCTTGCTTAATAAGAATATGGCGTCTTTGGCAAAAAAGGTAAGGTATTTAGATCATAAAAATGAATTGTTGTTTCCAATAAGGTATAATAACTTAAGCACTAAAACAGGCAGGCTGATTGTCTCATCTGGATTAAACATCTTGACATTACCAAAGAATTATAGATATTTAGTTAAATCAAAGTTCCAGGGGGGGAAAATAATATCTATTGACTTTAAAGCTATAGAGCCAACAATAATATTATCATTAATGGGCGGGGATGGAGATCTGGGTGTAGGTGATTTATATGGGAATATTGCAAAGTTAGCAAATAACAAGAATGTTGACAGGGATGTAATAAAAAAAATATTTTTACCTTTTATATATGGAGCTTCTTTGGAAAGAATCGTGGAGTTAAGTGGCATATGCAAGTCTGATGTAAAAAGGGTAAGTGATATAATTAACATTAACTTTAATAAAAATAAAATATTGTCAAAAATAAACATTAAAGATTATGGTTATGATAACAAGGTCTTGTATAATGAGTATGGAAGGCCGATATCTTTACAGAATAATATGCAAAAATATAAAAACATAAATTATTATGCTCAATCAACAGGAGTTGATGTTGTACTAGATGCATTGTATAAGATATTAAAGTTAAAAAAAGAAAAAGAATACAAGTCAGAGTGTGTTGCAATCATTCATGACGATCTGTTGTTTGACGTTCATCCTAACGAAGAACAGAAGTTTATTGATGATGTTGTTAGTATTATGACAAATAATAATATTATTAATAATAAAATGAATGTTTCAATTAGAGAAATTTTATAAATTTTGGTGATTATGTTATAATTAATTAATTAAACGTTTCAATGTTAAGGAGTTTTGTTATGTATTCAAATGATCGTACTGAGTTGGCTAAGAAAAACCATAAACGTCTTGTTAAATTATTGGACAACATTCCTGGCAGACGGGGAGAGTTAGCGAAGTTGATGATGGAAGATCTACAAGAAAGGTTTTGTATCGCACCCGCTTCGCATAAAAAGCAATTCCATGCTGCATATCCAGGTGGATTGATGCATCACAGTATTAATGTTTGTATCAATCTATTGAAGATGGCAAAGACACACTATCCTGATCGTTGGGATGATGGGCAATTAATTTTCGTTGCATTGTTTCATGATATCGGTAAGATTGGAAACTTAAAGGAAGATCAATATGTGTTTAATTCTTCTAAGTGGCACCAAGAAAGGGGCATCTACTATGGGTTTAATGATGATATTCAGTTTATGCTTCATGCACATAGATCCTTGTATTTGTTGCAACATTATGACATTAAATTAACTGAAGAAGAATATGTTGCTATTTTGACTCATGATGGTATGCATTTGGAAGCAAATCAAGCATATTCCCAAAAACAACCACCACTAGCACTAACATTACATTTTGCAGACATGTTAGCCGTTCAACAAGAAAAAGAAATGGAACAATTAGAGTCAGAAGAAAACTAGATGAACAAGATAATATTTTGTCTTTTTGTTGGGTTGACTAAGTAATTATAGTTATGTCAAAAGAAAAAAAACCATACGATGTTAATGATGATCATAGCCAAGATTTAACAGCAGAAGATATGTTAGATCTTATTGATGGTGAAGATATTAGTAATGATGGGGCAATAGTGAAAAAGAGTTCTCCCCAAGGTGCAATTGCTGGAAATAATCATTATAGGGACATGTCAAAACGATCCACCCCAGGTACAACAAGGGGATTCCCAGGTGGACCAATAGTAAAATATACAAAAGAGGAACTAAGACAAATGGCAACAGGTAAAAAAACAGAGTCAGAGTTAGAGTTTGAAGAGCTTGATGATGTTTTGGAAGAGGAAGAGGATAGTTTAGAAGAGGTAAGTTCAACAGCGTCAGTTGCAGGGTATCAAGCCCCAATGGGTCATGATTCTAAATCAAAGCCAGGGGCAGATAAAATGATGGATGATTGGGATGAGGTTGATGGTGATTATATAAATGATCCAAACATGAAAAAAAGCTTTAAAAGTAGTATGGCTTATAAAACAAGCAACAAGGTAAAGAAAGAGTCATTAGACTTATACATTAAAGATATTGTTATAGAGGAGTTAAACGAAGGCTTTTTTTCAAGATTATATGCTCAAGCAAAGGGGACAAAAAATTCTTTAAGTCAGTATGTCAAAAATGTACACGCATCCGGCCAGGGAAGAACAGAAGACATTATAAACCCTAAGTTTAAAAAGCAAGCAACTATTGCAGTTAGTGTTGTAGAAGGCCTGAGAGATTCGTTAAAAGGAAAGTTTGAAAAATATGTGGTGGATTTAATAAAAATATTTGGCAATCCAGATGATTATGATATGGAAGAAAGTGTTAAAAACAACCTAAATGAAATTGATCAAAACATTACAAAACTTATAGATAATTTAAATGAATTAATAGAGAATATGCAAGAGCAATTTAAGATTTAAAGTTTTCGAATTTAATGGTAAATCAAATAAAGTGGGGGCTAAAAGTGATGAAGAATAGAAATTACGATTCTGATGTTATTTTGTTGTGTACGATTATTGAACATTCCAAGTACTATCTGGAAAAAACAGTGGATAATATTACAAGAAACTTTGAGGTTGTAGGTGGAAATATATTTGTCCTTAAAACAAAAGATAATGATAATAGCAAATTTATATTAACTTATAATGTTAAAAACCAGCCGGATCTAAAATATAAGGACATCCTTAAGTCAACCTTTCAGATCCATAGAAAAAAAGATTATAACGTCTTATATACCCTTAATGCGTTGAATATGGTTGTTGTAAATGAAAATGGGGAGCAAAATAGAGATTATGTAATTGATTGGGAAAACTATAAAAATTCACTATTGCTAGTCAGAAATAATGATGAGCTTCATAAGATTCCAACAGTCTTATATGAAATTATTGGTGTCTAATTAAAAAAAATGCTTTATAGATAGAGAAAACTTTGCTACAATGTTGTTAGTTAGGTTGTGTTTTAAATGTTTTGTTAACCTTAGAAAATTAAGGAGAGAAAAGAATGGATTTTGAACTGATTAAAAAGAAACTAGAGAAGCTTCAAAGTGGTCCTCAAGGCTCTGGAAAGAAGGATACATGGGGACCAGGAATTGAAAAGGCTGTGCATGAAGTAAGGATTGTGCCTATTAAGGGTGTGAATGATCCTTTTAGGGAACGAGCTTTTTATTACAACATTGGAAAATATCGTAGTCTGGTGTCTCCATGGGCAAGCTTTGAAAAACAAGATCCTATTTGGGAATTCAGGAAAACTCTTTTTGATAAAGGGACAGATGATTCAGTGGCGCTTGCAAAACAGCTTTCTCCAAAGTCTAGATATTTTGCACCAATTATTGTAAGAGGCAAAGAAGGTGATGGAGTAAAGTGGTGGGGATTCTCTAAAACTGTTTACATGTATCTTCTTTCAAAGCTAATTGACGAAGATTATGGTAACTATATTGATGCAAAAGAGGGCAGAGATATTAAGGTTATTGTAACTCCAGTGCAGGGAAGGGCTTATCCTGATATTGATGTGGAACTTAAGCCAAGAACAAGTCAGCTTGCAGAATCAGACAAGGAAATTAAAGAGTTGATGGAAGGTATTTCTGATTTTGACAACATTGAGTTTCTTAAGGCAAAGTCATATGAGGAGTTAGAAGAAATTCTCCTAGAATGGCAGGCAGAAATGACTGATGAGCCAAGTGTTGAGGAAATCGATAGCGGTTCAGAATACAAAGGTAAAGATAAGGAAGAAAAGCCTGCTTCTGGTGTGCATAAAAGTATTGATGACGCTTTTGATGACTTAGGTTTGGATTAATAAAAATTAAATAAAAATATTGCTAACTTAATTGCCGTCCTTCGGGACGGCATTGCAATGGAGTAGTGTGCAAACATGGTAACAAAAAAAGAAACTAATAAAGAAAAAAAAGAAGAAGAGCAAAAAAAGAAGTTTATTGAAAAATCAAAAGAGAATGACAAAATTATTAGTGAAATCTCAAAAGAATTAATTGAAGAAATTAATAAAAGCTCAAAAACAAAAATAGCTTATTCCCTTGGGTTCGAAGAAAGCCCAACTGATATTAAAGAGTTTATTTCAACAGGAAGTACGTTGCTTGATTATGCAATTGCAAATAAAAAAGGTGGAGGTGTGCCTGTTGGAAGATTAACTGAGATTGTCGGTGAGGAAAGTTGTATCACTGGACGTTCCGCTATTAGAGTCTCTACTGATGGAGATGTAAAAAAAATAGTTAAGATTGTTGATATTAAAGAAATGTTAGAGAGTGGTAGAAGTGTTTGTGTTGACTCTCCTTATGGTTTTATTCCTGTAAAAAGGTTTGTTGAGAAAGGGAAACTACATGCTATTAAGGTTGTTGTTAAGGATAAAAGGTTTATTGAATGTACTGGTGATCACTTGTTGTTTTGTGAAAATGAGAATGAAGTTGGTTGGGTTTGTGCAAAAGATTTAGACATCAGTGATAAAATATCTACAGTTACTGGTCCTCAAAAAATTATATCAATTGAATCAATTGGAAAACATGAGATTTATGACATTGAAGTTGATCATGAAGAGCATTGTTATTGGGCAAATGGAATAAAAAATCACAACACAGGAAAAAGTTTATTAGCCATAGAGTTATTAAAATCAACCCAAAAGAAAGGTGGTATTGGAGTTTTGTTGGATACTGAAAATGCAACCAGTCCTGAGCTACTTAAAAGACTTGGTATTAATTTAAAGGGTTTTGTGTATGCACAACCTAATCATATTGAAGATGTGTTTAGCACAATTGAGCAAGTTATTAAAAAGATAAGAACAATAGGTAAAAATAAGCCTGTGACAATTGTTTGGGACTCCGTTGCTGGAACTCCTACAAAAGCAGAGTTGGATGGTGAACATGATGATAAGTTTATGGCTGCTGCTGCAAAAGTGATTGCTCAAAGTCTTAGAAAAATTACACAGATGATCGGTTCAGAAAAGGTTACAATGGTATTTACTAATCAATTAAAGTCAAAGATTGGTGTGGTTTATGGTGATAGTATGGTATCGTTTGGGGGCAAAGCGATACCCTATCACTCTAGCACACGGATTAAATTGTTAAGAGATGGCAAAGTGCTTGGTGATAAAGGCAAAGATGATCAAATTGGGGTTGGTGTTAAGGCCAAGGTTATTAAAAATAAAGTATCTATCCCATTTAAGACTGCTGGCTTTAATATTATGTTTAACGTTGGAATTGAAGAGAGTGAACAAATATTTGATACTTTGGCTAAGGCTGAAAACTTAACTTATACTATTAATGATAAAGAATGTATTGTTAATTTTTCTGCTAGCGCTTGGAGTAAAGTGGTTGCAAAAGATCAGAAAGGCAACATTCTTTTAAATGAAAGCTTCAGGAAGAAAGAATTTAAAGAAAAGATAATCAATGTATATCCTGAAATGATCGAAGAATTAATTGATCAATCTTGTGTTAGAAAACTTGGCAACCCTGAAGAGTTTGAAATAAACCCAGATTCCTACCTTGAAGTGTCTGCTTTGGCAGATCAAATCTTAGAAAATTAAAAAAATAACAAAAAAATAGCTTATTTAAATTTTGTCGTCATATGGGAATCTGATTTTCTTGAATGGTTCAAATCTTAATTAAATACCCTTAAATTACAATTTTTTTAAAATATATTTCAGTTGTAGGTTAACAAATGAACCTTGTTGTGGTATATTGTTGTCAGTTGAAAAGGAGGGCTAATGTTCAACAAATCAATGATGACAGAATATCCTAGTGGAACAAAACATTGGTATCTAAATGGAAAGTTGCATCGAGAAGATGGTCCTGCTGCTGAGCATCATAGTGGAACAAAAGGATGGTATCTAAATGGGGAGTGTCATCGAGAAGATGGCCCTGCTTATGAACATCCTGATGGATATAAAGAATGTTATCTCAATGGGCAATTTTATTATGACACCAAAGGGAAGTTGCACAATAATAATTTCCTGGTATCAAATGAATATACAGGCCTAGTAATAATAATGGGAGGGAAAAATAAAATAAGGTTCATGAGAACAATAAATAATATATATCTGGTAATTAAATTTGAGGAGTTATAAATAATGTCACATAAATATAAAGTTGGTGATATTGTATGGGTTAAAATTCCACCAGCAAAGGACATTAAAAATAGAAAACATAATAAACATTTTATTGCTGCCTGTGGTGGTTGCAGTTGTCTAGGAAGAGTCAGCAAAGTATTAAATCAAAACGGTTTAAATAATAATAATAATATCTCAGGTTGGCATTATAATGTTGAGCTTTCATTGCTATTCCCGCTTGAGCTTAACAACTTGTCTGCTGTTGATGAAAAATATAAATGGTCTATTGCCGAAGAATGGATTGATAGAAAAATAAAATGACTTATAAATACAAATATGAAATTGGTGATATTGTATGGGTTAAAGAGGCTTTTTATTGGCCAAGAAAAGGCAGCTATTCTTTTTATACTGGACCAGTAAGCATTGTTAGTTGTGGATTGTCAGGAAAATATGATCATGATATAAGGGGGATTGTATATGTAGTCAGATTGCCTGTTGGGGTATATGAAGGTCTTAGTATTATTGGAGAAAGCCAAATAAAAGGTTTAATAAATGAAAATTTATAAATATAAAGTTGGTGATATTGTTTGGGTTAAAATTCCAAACTTAAGAAATGTTAAAAATGAAAATTGTAAAGGACATGCAGTTGTAAAAAAGGGTGGTTGTACCTTTGTTGCTGTTATTTTTGAGGTATATTCTCATAACAATAAATTTGGTTCTTGGGATTATGTCATTTCATTGCCTATTGGTTTTAGTCTTGAATATGGCACTAAAAAACTTAAAGAGTGGGCTATTGTCAAAGAGTGGGTTAAAGGGAAAGTAAAATGACTTATAAATATAAAATTGGTGATATTGTGTGGATTAACAACTATCAGCATATGTGTGCAGGGAAGTTCATAACGATGTCAGGTCTTGCTATTATTCAACAAAGTTACATAAATGGTTCTAAAAAATATCTAGTTTCTTGGGTTGGGTTGCTGTCTGGTCGTTGGGTAGCAATAACGGAGAAAGATATTGACAAAAAAATTAATGTTTAGACATAGAAAAGGTGATATTGTTTGGGCTAGTTGTTATATTGTTAGCTTTAATGGCGTTCTTGGGTTTTATAGGTGGCAATCATTTTCAGGAGTAGGAATTGTTTATCACCCAAGATTTCCTGGCAAATGTGGTAATTATTATGAATATATTATTAAGTTTGGGGAGCATATATATGGAATAGCCAAAGCAGATTGCACAAAAGGAATAAATAATGAAACATTTTAAGCACATTTTTAAAAAGAAAGGATATAAGATAGACTGGCAATATGATGATGGTATTGGTTATAGTAACAAACATCATATTGTTCGAATTCTTTATAAGGAAGGTAAAGGAGATACTGTTTCAATGGGATCAGCGAAGTATTTTGACAGGTGGGCTAACTCAAGTCATATTAATTGGGAAATTATGGAAAAAAATAATAATTGGACTGAAAAAATGGTTGAAGAAGACTTTTTGAACAACCTCAGAAATGCTGAATGGTTATGTTTAATTATTGCAAGGTTGTTGCCAACTCTTTTTGACAACCCTCTTTTTAGAATTGATTTGTGACTTATGGTTAACAAACAGGGTTGGTTGTGGTATAAAGGTTTTATTGATTGATATTTAAAAGGAAGGGACAAATGGAAAGTATCAATGAAAAAATGGTTTGTGAGTTTATTGGTTCTGTTGATTGGGACAACAATAAGGAAGTACAAAAGCAAGACATAGAAGATCGTTACGGTGAAAACACATGGGCCTCAGATGATGTTTGGGAACAGTTTTGAAATTTTATAGTAATGAAATTAGAAAGTTATGTTGGGTTGATGGAAGGGTAGGTTTTTCATTGGGTGATCATTATGTTTATCGAGATTTTGTTGGGCCATTAATGATTATTTTCAAAGATACGTCAATGAAACAACAAGCTTTATATCTTGGGTTTTATTCCAAAGATGAATATATGTGTCTTGTTTCGGAAGATGCAATTAAGGACATTATAGAAGGCTGATTGATGAAAAAAAATAAAAAGTATAAAGCTGGCGATGTTATTTGGTATCAGATTCCACTAAAAGAAGTTGCGGAGCTTACTGATTATCAAGCTTTAATTAATAATCATTTTTTATTAAGCTTTAAAAGGGCTGTCAAAGGTCTTGCTATTATTTCTGAACAGTCTACATGGAACCCCTGGGATTATGATATTGTTTTTGCTAACAAGTTAATTGTTGATAGATTAGAAATTGGTGGTTGTCAGATTCCTGAAAGTTGGGTTTTGGAAAAGGTAGAGATATGATTGATTTGTACTTTACAAACAGCACATCTAAAGAAATATCTAGACGAACATTTCATTATCATTGCAAATCGTTAAGTTGGCAATTTATTGGTGGTGGACAATCATTAAAGTTTTCAAGAGTATTCTTTGATCGTTATGCATATGATAATTTTGCCGCAAATAAAATAATTTATGTTGGGCCAGTCGTTAGACGAAAAGTTATTTTTGTTAGTAAATTTAACCCTAAAGAACAAATGGCTTTTTTTACATATACTTTCCCCAAGTTTGTTGGTGCAGAAAGAATAGTTTCGGGTTGGTTTATAAATAGGAAGGGTGACAAAATAACTTTATGTTCTGATGTTGATTGGTTTGAAAGATGAAATATATAAAAATTGAAACTAACTTTGGCCATTTAATTCAAAAAAGAAAACAATTTGAAATGTTCTTTATAGCAGGATTCAAATTTGATATAATTAAACAAGAGGTTGCTTTTGTTAATTTGAAGTATAAGTTAACAAACGATCAATTCAATTATGTTGGCCCAGTTATATTAAAAAGGCTGCTTGGTGAAAAGGGAGAAGAAGATGTTGTTGTTATAATTGAAACATTTAAGTTGCCAGAAAGCCGATTAAAAAAGCTCATTGGGCTTAAGAGTTTACACGTTAAGAATGATGGGTTAATATTATTTATCAATACTGAAGCAAAAAATGAAATATAATCTTGACAAAGGGTTAGTTTTCACTTATATTACTGAAGAAGGCAGAGAAGGGCTTCCAGTATATGTTGTACTAATTAATAAACAGGGAGACTTGCTTTATAATAATATAGCTTTGTTATATAAAGAATGTCATGGTAACTATTTTAGCTTTAAGTTTTTAACTAAAAATATATATAATGTTGTGTTTTCTAAAATAGACAATACAAATTGGTTCATAAATAAGAGGAACATACAGAAACTTTATTATTTAAATGGGGGAAATGGTTATGGGAAGTGATAATATTAAAAATAAAATTGTTGGCATTGATCTTGGGACTTCTCGATCTGCAATTGCGGTGATGGAAGCAGGCAAGACAAGCATTATTATTAATCAAGAGGGCGATAGAACAACACCATCAGTTGTTAGTTTAAGTGACGGTTCAGTTGGGATATCAGCAAAAAGGGCTGGAGTTGTTCACCCGGAATCTACAATTTATTCAGTAAAAAGGTTGATTGGTAGAAGGTATAAAGATATTAAGGGTGAGTTAAAAAACTTATCATATTCTGTCTTTGAAAACAGCAATGGTTCAACAAAAATTGTTTATGATGATAACGAACATTCACCACAAGAGATCTCTTCAAAGATATTAATTAAACTTAAGAAGGCCGCTGAAGATTATCTTGGGGAAAAGGTTGAGAAGGCTGTTATTACCGTTCCTGCTTATTTTGATGATTCTCAAAGAATGGCAACAAAGGTTGCAGGCGAAATTGCTGGGTTGGATGTTGTAAGGATCATCAATGAGCCGACAGCGGCAGCTTTAGCTTATGGTGTTGATAAAAAAGATGATTTTAAGGTTATGGTTGTTGATATTGGCGGGGGAACAACGGACTTCTCAGTACTTGAAGTTGGTGGCGGAATTGTTGAGGTATTATCAACAAGTGGCGATACATATTTAGGTGGTGATGATATAGATAATGTTTTGTTGGGTCATTTTATTGAGGAATTTAAAAATCAGACTAACATCGATGCCTCTGGTGATAAGATGGTTATGCAGAGGTTAAAAGAGGCAGCGGAGAAGGCGAAGATTGAGTTGTCCCTAATGTTGGAGACTGAGGTTAACTTACCATTCCTTTCAGCAAATGAAACTGGTCCTAAGCATTTTATTTATAAGCTTAGTAGGAGTAAGTTCGAGGTAATGATTATGCCATTGTTAGAGAGGGCCTTGGTCCCATGTAAAATTGCATTGGAAGATGCTAAACTAAGTGTTGATGATATAGATGAGGTTTTGTTTGTTGGTGGAACAACAAGAATTCCATTAGTGACGAAAATTATGGTTGATTTTTTTGGAAAAGAGCCAAACAAGAGTGTTAATCCAGATGAAATTGTTGCAATGGGTGCGGCTATCCAGGGGGCGGTTCTTTCTGGTGACGATGCCGTGAAAGATATTTTGTTGTTGGATGTCACTCCATTGTCTTTGGGGATTGAAACTTTAGGTGGAGTATTTACAAGAATTATTGAAAGAAACACAACAATCCCTTGTGTAAAATCGGAGATCTTCTCTACAGCAGCAAATAACCAACCAGCAGTATCTATTGTTGCCTATCAGGGGGAAAGAAATATTGCTGCAAATAATAAACTTTTAGGTAAGTTTGATTTAATTGGAATTCCACCTGCCCCAAAAGGTACTCCACAAATTGAAGTTAAATTTAATTTGAATTCAGATGGCATTTTGAATGTTGTTGCAACTGATAAGGTGACTGGAGAAAATAAAGATATTACAATTACATCTTCTTGTGGGCTTTCTGATGAAGAAATTGAAAAGATGAAAAATGATGCAGAAGAGAACAAAGTAAAAGATGAGGAAAAAATTGAAATTATCAATTTAAGGAATGAACTTGAAACATTAAAAATTTCTGCTGAGAGCCTTTTTAAAGAGCATTCAGGGAAGGCCTATGTCAACCCATTGGGTGATGTTATAAAATCCACTGAGGAGCTTTTGGGGAATTCTGACACCACGTCTGAGGCCTTAAATGAGCAGAAAAAAATGTTAGAAAGTATTCTCCACAACATCTCAAAGGAAATGTATCAGGGCTGTTCTGATGATGACCTAAGTTGCGATGCCAGGGGGGAAAACAGTAAAAGAGGTGAGGTAATTATTGACGCAGAATTTGAGGATATTGAATAAGCAATGAAAGTAAGGCAAGGATTTGTCAGCAATAGTTCAACAAGCAGCTTTATTATTACTAACAAGTCTGATAAAATGCTAAATGTAGTTGATTTGGTGATTGATTTGTCTGATAGGCTAGGGGAGTCTTATCTTGACATTTCTTTGAGACAACTATTAAATGATGCTGAGCAATTATATAGGAATAACTATAACTTAAAGCCCAAAATAAGTATAAAGTTATATGTTTCAAATGAAGATGATAATTATGCAAGCTGTTTTTTAAGTCAGATCTTAAATAAAGATAGAGATGAGGTTAATGAAAGTGAAAATTTTACATGGGAATTTAAAAATTATTATGGATAAACGGAGGTAAAAAAATGAAAATTAGAACAGGCTTTGTTAGTAACTCCTCATCAAGTAGTTTTATTTGTAACGTGTGTGGAGAAAATGTTTCAGGTTATGACATGATGTTAAGTGAAGCAGAAATGTATGAGTGTGGTAATGGTCATATTTTTTGTGAAGGTCATGTTAAGGGCGGGTTTGATTATCATGAGATTCTTGGTAATGAAGAGAAGTTATTGCAGTTTGTTGAAAATAAATTAAATGGTCAAATTACAACAACGAAAAATAACATAAGGAAACTTAAGGCCACTAATTCAAATTGGAATTCATCAGGCTATGAAGCAAACATTAGCAATCTTGAAAAAGAACTTAGTGAGTTGAAAAATAAAGAATATGAAGAAATTATAGAAGAGTGGGAAAACTTTTTTGAGGAAGGAGAGTATAGGTATGAATTTCCTATAGACTATTGTCCTGTTTGTACTTTAGAGGCATTCAGAGATGAAGATTTGTTAGAGTTTATGTTGGCATCTCAAGGGAAAAACAAAACTAATATTGAAGAGGCAATTAAAAAATCATTTAAAAACATTAATGAGCTTAATGAATTTATTGGAAAAAATAAAAAGGGTTAAAACATGAAAGTTCGTCAAGGTTTTGTTAGTAACAGTTCAAGCACATCATTTGTTATTAAAGAGGAGTCGATTAAAACTACAGCAGAATGTGCATTGCAAATGTTAAAAATTGTTAAAGATGATTATTTTGATGAGGATAGGGAGTCAATTATTGAAGGAATTAGAAAATATTCTAATGGGAAAATTTTGATGGCAATAAAATGGCTGCAAAACAATATTAAATATGATGGAAATATATATTTTCCATGGTCAATTAATTATAAAACATATATTTGGAAAAATAATAATGGGATATTTGTTGACACATGCAATAATCATTACTGGCATAATCATTTTGCTGTGGATTCTAGAATGGATCATTATTGTTGGTATACTTCTAAATATAATGACACACCGGAAAAACTACCTAGCGACACTCCAGATCCAATTAATAATTATTTTGATGAATATTTAGACTTAAGTGATCTTACTTTTGTTGATATTAAAGATAATAAATATTGCTTTTAATAAGTATGGTTTGGGTTGATAAAGGTAAGATCGAATGGGGGTCCAATGATTAGCAAAGAAATAGTTGAAGAGGGAAAAGCATATTGGGTTCAAGTTAGCCATATAGAGACATTTACTACTGGTTCTTTTTCTTATCCAATTAACTATACTGGCGTGGGGGTTGTCAATAGGAATAAATATTATAAAGAACATCCTTATTTTTTTATTAATTTGTCAAAACACACTACTAATTATTTGTATATGGTTTTAGCCAAAAACATTAATTTTATTGAAAAGATAGGAGAGTTATAATAAATGCCAAGATTTAAAGCTGGAGACATTGTGTCTTTCAAGTATAGTGGGCCATATTCACATGATCCAAGTCCAATGGTGTTAATATTAAACCCAAGTTGGGGTGGGTTTGTACATGCAATTAACTTGAATTATTTAACAACACAACAAACAATTCATTTATTGTGCTTAGCCTATCCAGATAAGGCAGAAGATTTAACATTTAGTTATCCTGCTGTTAAAGATTTTTTAAAAACTTATGGAGAGGTTCCAAATATTCATGAGCATCAAAAGTTTTATTATAATTATGTTCAAGAGCCAGCAACGAGGCTAATGGTATATAGAAAATATCGTGCATCAAGAATGAATGGGATTAATTTTAAAACTGTTGAAACTCTTAATAAGTTTACCTTGCAGGGAAGGCAGGAAAGAGAACGTGTTGAACAGGGTGAAGTTGACAAGTTAGCTAAAGAAAAAGAAGAGCAAGAAAGACAGGAACAAGAGGAAATCGATAAGCGTGCTCAAGAGGAGTTGGAAGCACAAGAGGCAGAAAAGGAAAAAATTGAAGAAAGTAAAAGAATAAATCGTAAAAAGAAAACTTCCAGTAAAACAAAAAGGCCCAAGAGAAAAAAGAAGAAGATTTAAATGGTTGATCAAAAGAATAATTCTATATGGTTAGCATGGTTAGGGAAAGTTCTTTGGGTTGATTATAGTTTTATTCCTTATTATTATGTTAAAAATATTATAGATTATGAGCCAATTAGAACAAAGACAGAAGCCGTTAAAAGACAATATTGTGGCCCTGCAATTGTTGCTGGTATTGATTTTGGAGTCAGCGATGCTTCAGGTGGAAATAAAAATTTAACTTTTCCATATTATCAGTTACAATTAGCGAACAAGGAAGTTAATATTGAAAACAAAGTTTATAGTATTATTAGGCCCATAAGAAGAGATCCAACTGACAACATTTGGTTAAACAGATATATATTTTTGGAATTGTTAAAAAATAATGGAGAGAAAGAAAAGGTTAAAGGAAACGAATGTTAGTTTGGATTAATGGTAAATGTGGTTATTGTGGGGTTGGGCTTGTACAATCAACATTAACATCTAGGGATACTGGAAGAGCATTATATATGATAAGTGTTCAAAATAATTCAGTTTATAAATTTAAGAAATCTGAAATTGCGAAAGAGAATTACATTACTTTTGATAAAAAAATTAAAAGTGCTGAAGATTTAATGGTTTTTCATGGGATGGATTTTTTTAGTCATTTTACATATACAGACAAGACTGACTTAGTTTTAATGGGGAAGAAGGGTGGGTAATAAATTTAAAAATGGTGATTCTGTGTGGATTAATTGCACTTGTCCCTATTATGTTGGGCTTGGGATCATTATTCAGAAATATGGAAATGCATATATTACAAGAATTGCTAGCAAATCATTTGCAGTAGATTCTACAAGTTATCAAACAAGAAAGCTAAAGTGCAAATGGAATTTAGAAATGGCATTAGATTTATCATGTCATTTAAAACATCCTGTTGAGTATATATTTGACAATGTGTTATATTTACAAGAAGATCATTTAACATTAGTGGAGAAAAGATGAGCAAAAGCAAAGAGATGGTTATGTTGATTGATGGATTATCTGAATTTATTAGACATTTCACGGCTAATCCAACACAGTCAGCTATAACTGGAAATCATATTGGTGGTGCTTTTGGGTTCTTAAGAGCACTTTCTTATTTGACTTATAATATTAGGCCAAGCAAAATTATAATTGCATGGGATGGAAAGGATAGTTCAAAAAATAGAAGAAAGTTGTTGCCTGAATATAAAAATGGAAGAACACCATTGAGGTTGAATAGGTTTTATAAGGATGAAACTCCTGTTGAGGTTGAAGAGAATAAAAAATATCAACTGAGGTTATTGTTTTTATGCTTGAAGTGTTTACCAATCACACAAGTTTTTTCTGATGGTTGTGAGGCTGATGACATTATTGCTTATTTATGTGCAAACAAGTTCAAAGATAACAAAAAGTTGATTGTGACAAATGATAAAGATTTTTTTCAATTGCTCGACAACAAGACAATCATTTACAGAAGCATTAAAAGAGAGTATGTCACAAAGAAGCATTTGATCGAAGAGTTTAAGATTTTGCCAGAAAATTTCGCTATTGCAAAAGCTATAAATGGTGATAAATCTGACAACGTTACTGGTGTTCATGGCTTTGGGTTTAAGACTATTGCCAAGATGTTTCCTATTTTAAGTGAAAAATATATATATATTAACGACTTTATTGAAACGGTAGAAGGTTTTGAAGAAAAAAACAAACTAATTGAACGTTTTTTGGAAGATAAAGAGGTCGTGAAAAATAATTATAGAGTGGTAGCATTAGACGGGGTGATATTAAAAAATTCTCAAATAGATCAGTTAGAATATTGCTTTGAAAAAGAGGTCGTGTATGATAAAATAAAGCTATTGAGATTGTTTAATGAGTATGGTTTTAATAAGTTTGGGTTTAATTGGCCAAATGTTTTCAATTATTTAATGGAGGTTAAAAATGGGGTTTGATCATGATTATGATAAAGAACTAGTTGGGATTTTGAGTGAACGTTATAAGGATGTTAAGTTTGATATTGGTAGAAATGGTTTTCTTTACGCAAATAGTATGTCAACTCAAGTAAGTTGGAAAAGTGCTGTTGATGACTTCAAAAAGGCTTACATTAACAAGAAGGTGCAATCTTGGTTGCATGACAACATGAAGTTAATGGATGCTTATTTTTATAATGAAACAAATTCAGAACAACAGTAAAGTTATAAATAATGTCAGAAAACAATAATAATAATAATGTTGATTTTTCTTCTTTTGGGCCAACGTTTCAAAAGAAGATTGTTCAAGCATTAATTGTTGATCCAAAGTTTGCTGAGCAGTTGGTTGACATTCTTAATGTTAATTTTTTTGTTTTACAATATTTAAAAGTTATTGTTGATAAATATTTTAGTTATTATACAAAATATAATGCATTTCCATCATTTCAATTGTTATGTACAATTATTAAAGATGAGGTTGGTTCTGAAGGCGAGGAAGGTTTGGTCAAAAAAGAGATTTTATCTTATTTTGTTGACATAAAGACCCAGCCTTTAAATGGTGATTTGCAGTATGTTAAAGATAAGGCTTTGGAGTTTTGTAAGAGTCAGTCATTGAAAAATGCTATGTTCGAAGTAGTTGATATGATGGATAAAATGGATTATGAAAACATTGTATCAACTATTAAAAAAGCCATTGATGTAGGGGGAGAAACGGACTATGGCCATGAGTATAGTGAGCGATTAGAGGACAGGCTTTCAGAAGATAATGTGGAAACTGTTGCGACTGGCTTTGATGTTTTGGATGATAAGAATATTTTAAATGGTGGGCTGGCAAGGGGAGAGTTGGGTATTGTTATTGCGCCTACAGGTGTTGGCAAATCAAATATGCTGGCAATATTAGCAGCTAATGCAATGAGGCAAGGGCTAAATGTGGTTTATTTTACATTTGAGTTGTCTGAAAAAGATGTTGGTCGAAGGTTTGATGCCAACTTTTCTGGAATCCCGCAAAATGAATTAAAAGATTTCAAAGAAAGTGTTAAAGAGAAGGTAAGTCAAAAAAGAGGGAGACTTTTTATTAAATTTTTTCCAACAAAAAGTGCAACCACCAACACCTTAAGATCTTATATTGACAAGTTAGCAATAAAGAACTTTAAATGTGACTTGCTAGTTTTGGATTATGCGGACACAATGAAGGGAACAAGATATACAGACACAAAAAGATTTGAACTTGAGGCAATTTATGAGGATTTAAGGAACTTGGCAGGTGAATTACAAATTCCACTATGGACTGCTAGTCAAAGCAATCGCTCTGGATACAATGATGAAATACTTGAGATTGATAAGGCACATGAAAGTTTTGCAAAAACAATGGTTGCAGATGTTATCATTACGTTAACAAGAAGGTTAAAAGATAGGGCAAACAATATGGGCAAGCTTTATATTGGCAAATCTAGAAGAGGCAGAGATGGGCTTGTGTTTCCTATTATGCTAGATACAGCAACAGTTAGGGCTGAGATTTATAATAAGTTAGATCAAAGTCTTGTTGAAAAAATGATGAACAAAGGCGAACAAGGTGTTGATATGAAAGAGGTGTTAAAAAGTAATAGTGTTCAGGAAGCCTTTGCAGAATTAAGGAACAAAAATAACAAATAAATTGGAGAAGAGTTTTAATGTTAAGAACATATACTGAAGTTGAAGTTAAAGAAGCCACTTTAGATTATTTTAATGGTGATGAGCTTGCTGCAAATGTTTGGATCAACAAATATTGCTTAAAAGATAAAGACAATAATTTTTTAGAAAAAACACCAGATGATACACATAAAAGGCTCGCAAAAGAATTCGCTAGAATTGAAAATAAATATAAAAATGCATTGCCTGAAAAAGATATCTATGAATTAATTAAGAACTTTAAGTATGTGGTTCCGCAAGGTGGCCCGATGAGTGGAGTTGGCAACAAGTATAAAGTACAAAGCTTGGGCAATTGTTTTGTTTTAAATTCTCCATTTGATAGTTATGGTGGAATTTTACAAACTGATCAAGAAATTGTACAAATTGCAAAAAGACGTGGTGGTGTTGGTTTTGATATTAGCACAATAAGACCGAAAGGAGCTAATGTTAACAACTCAGCAAACACTTCTGACGGTCTTGCTTTGTTTGTTGAACGTTATTCTAATTCGATTGGTGAAGTGGCCCAAGGTGGACGAAGGGGAGCGGGCTTAATTAGCTGCTCGATCCATCATCCAGACATCTTAGACTTTGTTACCCTTAAAAAAGATCTTAGAAAGGCTACCAACGTAAATTTATCTGTTAGGCTAACGAATGAGTTTATGGAAGCAGTCAAAAATAATACATCTTATGAACTAAGGTTTCCAGTTGGCAGCGATACACCAATAATTAAAAAAATGGTAGATGCAGTTGATGTTTGGGGTGAGCTAATCAAGTCTGCCTGGAAGTGTGGGGAGCCTGGAGTATTTTTTTGGGACACAATACTTGACAATTCTCCAGCAGATGCATATGAAAAATTTAGAACTGTTTGCTCCAACCCTTGTGTTTCCGGTGACGCTATTGTAATTACTGATATTGGTAACAAAACAATAAAGGAACTCGCTGATGCAGAAACTATATTTAAGGTTTTAAGCTTCAATGAAAGCAATAATGGGCTAGAATTCAAAGTAGCACATGCGTTTAAAACAAAAGATGAAAAAAAAATTATTGCAATTGAGCTTGAAAATGGTTCGACATTAAAATTAACATATGATCATAAAGTGTTTGTTTATAACAATGGATGGGTTAAAGCTAAGAAATTAAGAAAGAATGATGAAATAATTATATCAAATGGTGTTTCTAGAATAAAAGACATAAAAAGTCTTAATGAAAAAATTGAAGTCTATGATCTTAGTGTAAATGATAATAACAATTATTTTGCCAATGGTATGTTGGTTCATAATTGTGGTGAAATTTTTATGGGTGCTGGTGCAAGTTGTATATTAACTTTGCTCAACTTAAAATCATTTGTAAAAAATCAATTTAAAGAAGATGCTTACTTTGATTTCGAAATGTTTACAGAAAAGGTTCAATTGGCAACAAGGCTTTTGGATGACTTGGTTGATCTTGAATTAGAAAAAATAGATCAAATTATTGAAAAAGTAACTCTTGATCCTGAGCCTTCGTTTATTACAGAAACAGAAGTTAATTTATGGGAAAATATTAAAAGCATATTAGCTGAAAGTAGGCGAGTAGGGTTGGGCATTACTGCCCTTGGAGATGTTTTTGCATTTTTAAATTTAGATTATGGGTCAGATGAATCTATTAGCTTGACTGAAAAAATTTATAAGGCACTTTCTATCAACTCCTACAAGGCTAGTTGTATTTTGGCAAAAGAAAGAGGCCCATTTCCAGCGTTTGACGCAAGTGTCGAAAAGAACAATAGTTTTATTAGCAAGGTATTAAATGAAGATAAGGGGTTATATGATTTATATAATAAACATGGTAGAAGAAACATAGCCTTAACAACAACCCCACCAGCAGGTTCTGTAAGTTGTGAAACACAAAGCACTTCTGGTATTGAACCTGTATTTAAGTTGTCATATAAAAGACGAAGAAAAATTGGGCAAGGGGAAAATGCCAAGGTTGCTTTTATTGATGATTTTGGTACTGAGTGGGAAGAATATGAAGTTGAGCATTTTGGGTTAGTACAATGGAAGCATGTTTCTGGCTTAAATGATACAGAGAAGTCCCCTTATTATAATTCAACTTCAGATAAAATTGAGCCAATTAAAAAGGTTATGCTTCAATCGGCTGCCCAAAGATGGGTATGTCACTCTATATCAAACACAACAAACCTCTTAAAGACGGCAAGTGTTAATGATGTTAATGATATTTATATGATGGGTTGGCAAAGTGGTTGTAAGGGGATGACTGTTTATAGAGATGGTTCTAGGAGTGGAGTGCTTGTTTCAAAGGATGAGGAGAAAGAAAATAAATTTACACAATGTAACGCACCAAAAAGACTAAAGGAGTTAGTTTGTGATATACACTCTACTTCTATTGTAGGCGAACAGTATATTGTATTGGTTGGTTTATATAATAACAAACCATATGAATTATTTTCAGGGCTACAAAATAAAATTAAAATACCTAGAAAATATAAGACTGGAAAGATAGTGAAAAACTCTAAAAAAACCATTAGATCAACATATGACTTGATTGTTGGTGAAGGGGATGATGAGCTTGTAGTTTCAGATATTGTTGAACAGTTTGACAATAGCAATAACTTGTCTCTATGTAGAATGGTTTCATTGTCGTTAAGACATGGAGCTAGCCCTAAATATGTTGTGGAACAATTGCAAAAAAACAAAGATTCAGATTTTTATTCTTTCACAAAGGGGTTGGCAAGAATTGTAAAGGGATATATATCTGATGGAGAGTCTGCTAATGGAATGTTAAAGGCTTGTCCTGATTGTGGACAGGAAGATGGTCTTGTTTATCAGGGTGGATGCATTCAGTGTTCTTGTGGCTGGTCTAAATGTGATTAATTGCTTTAGTTTTTAACTAGGTCGTGGTATATTATTGTTAGTTTAAGGGTTTAAAATGATAGAAAGGGTTTTTGAATATGATAGATAATATAAGAAGGTTTTTAACTCCTAAAGAATATCATGATTTCTATAGGGAAATGGATGATAGGTTTCGTCATATGCCGATCACTCTTCAGCTAGAATCAACAGCAAACCAATTTGTTAATAATTATTTTAAATCATATTGCCCCAACTTATTTAATTATTATTCTTGTGAGGTAAGGATTGATGAGTATGGAGTTTTCCAAATGTGCTTTTTAGAAAAGGATCGTTTAGTTAAACATATAAAAATGGAGATTGAAGTATGAATAAAAGTATTGAACTTAGTAGGACTTGGGCTATGCCTTCTATTTGGACATTTAATGTTAAGCCTATAAAGCAATTAATAGATAAATATGTTCCAAATAATAACAATTGGGCAGATCCATTTGCTGGTAATAATAGCCCATGTAATATTACAAATGATATCGAAAAGAACAATCGTAATGCTGTATATAATCTTGACGCATTAGATTTTTTAAAACAGCTAGATAGGGGTTCTGTGGATGGTGTTTTGTTTGATCCCCCATATTCTGTTGAACAATGTCTTAGGAGATATACACCAAAACATAATGGTACGGCAGGAAGAGCAGAATATTGGGCTAAGTGTAAAGATGAGATAGCTAGAATAATAAAACCGGGAGGTTTATGTATATCGTTTTGTTGGGATAGTACTGGTGTTGGTAAAAAGAGGGGTTTTGAAATTAAAGAAATCATGATTGTTTGTCATGGAGCATGTCATAATGATACAATAATTACTATAGATAAAAAAATAAAATAGATTAGGAGGCTTTATGAAGTATTCAAGTATGGATGTTGAGCTTATGTTAAATAAAATTTTAACATTGCCTGATAATGATTTTTTGTCTCAAGATGAAATGATGAGATTAGAAACTATGTTAGGTGATTTGATGGGGATTAATAAAAATAAACATGATGATGGTGAAAATGCAGAAGGTTATAAAGAAATAATTGAAGAAACGTTAGATAGGCTATATGACTGTCAAGGGTATGTTGGTAGCATAGAGAGAGAGGTAGATGATGTTATTTATTGTTTAAAAAAAGCTGTGAAGGAGAAATAAAATGAAATATATTGTTGATATTACATATAAAGCTGTAGATAAAAAAACAAAAAAGAAGAAGCAAGAAAATAGAAAGTTTAATGTTGTTGGGAGTGGTAAGGATGAGGTTGTGGAGTGGGTGTATAAACAAATGGAAGTTTTAAATGTGAGCAAAAAAAATGTTGTTAGTGTGGAAGTTGTTGAGGAAGAGTTAAATGGATAATAATAAGAATATAATCAGAAGTCCCGCAGACAAAAAGTATAGTTATAGTACAGAAAAACAAGACTTAGACACAAGTGCTAATCTTAATTTTGAGTTTTTTTGTTCGTCTGACTCAAAGTTGCCAGTCAACTATGAAGTTTTAAGACATGAATATTATAGAGGTTTTATTGAGGACTATTTAGGTTCTACTGATTATATTATAGCTAGGATCCCAGAGACAATATTTAGAACCAAACACTTCAAGTTAGACAATAATGTGTTTGGTATATATAAAAAATATAGCGTTTTTAATGATAAGGTCATAAGTGTTGATAATAATATTCCGGCACCATTATCTTGTTATACTGTTTTTGATAGTAATATCAAGTTGGTTTTATTAGAAAGTCAAAATTTACTAAATGATAATGATGAGGATGATCGTTATTATGATGATTATAATGATTATTGTGTAGTTGGTGCAATTGATAAAAATGACTTTGTTAAGTTTGATAATGAATTAAAGAACTTAAACCTTAAAGTTGAGAAATATAAAAACAGTTCATTTGACCCAATGTACCTTACAGATGAAACTTCTATTATTAAAAAAGATATAGATTTTTTTACTAACAATAGAAGTTGGTTTGATCAAAAAAATATTCCTTACAAAAGGTCGTATTTATTTTATGGGCCTCCTGGAAATGGTAAGAGTCTGTTTATTAGTTGTTTGTCCAAGTTTTTATGTACAAAGCCTAAAACATTTGATTTTTCGGCAGCGTTAGACGCACCTGACACAGAGTTTATTAGGTGGTTGCATGGTAATAGTAATAATAATAGAAGAAGAGATAGTAATGCCCCTGCATCTTTAAATATGTCATCAATAAGCATGGCAAACAAAGGTGGCACAAATGTTAAGTTGTACATTTTGGAAGACATTGATAGGATGTTTGACAAAGAACAAAAAGTTAATGTTAGCTTAGCCGCACTCCTGAACGGCCTTGATGGGGCAAATAAAATAAAAAACTCTATTATTGTTGCAACGGCAAATAGGCCAGAGTTACTAGATAAGACTGTGTTGTTAAGGCCAGGAAGGTTTGATAGGAGGATTAAATTTGATTGTCCTAGTGAGGAAAATGCATATAAGTTTTTAAAAAACAAGTTTAAAGGTGAGCGGGTTTCTGGTAATATGATTAAAGATGTTGTTGGAAGATTGAAGGGTCATAGTTTTTCATTGTTAAATGAAATTTATATTTCTTCAATTGTTTCCACTTTTGACTTGAACAGAAAGAGGGCTACAGATTCTGATCTTAAAAAGGCTGTTCAAGAACACACTTATTTCTTAAATGAAATAAAAAATGTTAAAAAGGAAAAAACTGGCTTTGGAATTTAATTGACTTAAAATGGAGGTTTTAAAATGACAGAAGAAATTATGGAGATGGTAGAGAAATCAGAGGGCGCAGTGGATCTTGAGGCAGTAAGAGAGTTTATCGAAAGACTTTTTACATTAGAGCAAGAAGTTATTGGCCTAAGAGAAGATCGCAAGGTTCTTAAGGCTGAATATAAGGAACGCATCCCGATGAAGATGGTAAGTAATATTATTAAGATTGTAAAGGCTAAGCTTGCTATTGAGAATGCATCTCTGGAAACAATTGAAGAAGTAGAAGATATTGTTAAAGATAAAATTGGAATGATTATTGATTGATTAGGGGGAAGGCTAAATAAATGAATAAGCAATGTTATTGTTGTAACTTAAGTACAACAGGTGAGCATGAAAACTGTTGCCCCATGCATTCTGATAATTTGGAGAGTGAAATGTGTGGAAATATAATCTACGGATGGTGTTGTCCTATTTGTAAAAGAGTTTATGGCCCAAATAAGCTACAGTGTCTTGATTGCAATATGGAGCCTGAATTAAAAAGGCGACAGGAGGAAGGTGGGGCAGTTGTTCCTAGCTGTTGGTCAACAGACAATGTTGGCTTAGGTGAGACAAAGTGGGAGTTTTTTTATACTGAGGATGAACATTATAATCTTTGCTCAACAAGTGATATTAACATAAGTCCATTTAATGTTTTTCTAACAAAAGACTATTTGGAGGGGGCAAAAAAATATACTAAAAGAGCAGTCACAGTTAGGGCAAAACAAATCAAATTAAAAAAAGATAATGCCATTCCAGTTGTTCAAACCTTAGAGGGAACAATGAGAGGAAAAGAGGGTGACTATTTAATTGAGGGTATAAAAGGCGAGTTATATATTTGTGATCAAGAAATTTTTAACGAAACATATAGTTCAAGTTCGGATGAAAAGAAAGAACTAAATAAGCCAACACGCCCAGGCATCAGAGTAATAAAAGAAAGTAATGATAAACCAATTAAAAACAAGTAGGAGAGAAAAAATGATTAAGAATTATAAATTTTCAAAAGAAGTAGTTGCAAGATTAATGCTTATTCTACAAGAAGCCATTATGTTAGAACAAGATGCTGGTCAATTGATTGAAAATATCGTTTTGACTGAATCAAATAGAGAACTTGATGATGGTAAGGTTGAATTAACTCTTACAAACAAATATGTCGGTTCATTGTCTGAAGAAACTGCAAAAGCTGTTGAAGATTTTATCGGAACCAATGTTGATGGAAAAGAAGAATAAAGAAAATATTCAAGTCGGAGATTTAATTTGGATTAAGAAAGCATATGCTTGGGCTAACAGTAATTATCAATTTAAGATGTATGATAAAAGACACAAAATAAAAGAATTAGGAGTAATTTATGTTGGGCCAGCAATTGTTGAGGAGTTAGTTTCAAAAGAAGAAAAGTTACATGATTTTATTGATTGTTATTTAAATAGAACATTGATTAGAGCAAAGCTTCTTAAGGAAATAGAACTTAAGGTCAAGAATTATGGTAAGTGGCATGATGTTAAGGATGACATGGTTTTGGTTTCAATAAATGAATGGAGTTATGTGCAATGAAAAGTTATTTAGCAAAAGATGAGCTATTAGAATTAGTCCTAAAATTAATTAAAGATAAAAAAGAACAATTTAAATATAGTATTAATTACAATTACTTGTTCGTTAAAAATAAATATTTTAAATAGTTTCGAGATTGATGGAGGGTAAAATGGATGGTGACTTGTTAAAAGAACGTAATGTCTTGGAAGAGGCAAATTGCTTGTCAGCAACAAAAGCAATTGAACTTATTATTTGTGCCTTAACACAAAAAAACAATAAATTATTTTGTAGAGACTATAAAAATAATAATATATTGTGGTTTGAAAATAATAATGTTTCTATATATGTTCAAAAGTTTTTTTTGAGTTATTGTATATCTCTAGACAAGCTTGATTGTAAACATAATATAAAAAGAACTATTTTTAATAGATGTTTATTTAAATTTGGAAAATATAGACATTTATTAAGGCAACTTAACCCTATTATCATAAATAAGTCATTAATCAATAATAAAAGGCATGAAATGATTAGAAAAGAGGTTGAAAGAGAGTTCTTAAATGGGGTTGTTAATAATTAATTAGTGGGAGAAAATAAGATGAATGATGGATCTGTTGATAACATAAGCAAAGAAGTTGAGGAACTTTCAACTATTTCAAATAATAATAATTGGTCTAGTGTTAGAACTATTAATGAAAATTATGAGCTAATTGAAACAAAATATTCTTTTGGCACAAGAAAATGTTATAAAGCATTGAAGCAAAAAACATATGAAGATTTGCAGGCTTCAAGAGGTATTGATGTTGACTCGCCTGAATGGGAATTGGTTGTAAATAATGTAAAAAATGAAATTGTCAATATAAAAGAGCCAGATTTAGTTCGCATTAATGAGTTGACTGAAATTCAAAACAGATATTCTATTAGCTTTAAAAACAGAATGGCTGAATTAGGTTTTAGGGTTCCGAAACTTTTAAAACATTATAAAGAAGATAATTATGACATAAAGGGATATGATGTTGTTGATTTAAACATATTGATTGGCAAACATTTAGGTTATAATGTTAAAAAATATGATTTTAATTCAGATTGCATAGAAAGTCTTGATGTCGATGATTGTGGGTTAATTGTTTGTTATCACATGTTAGAACACTTAACAGATCCTTTAAGGGCAATAAAGAAAATTTATGAATCTATGGGAAATGATTGTTATCTTCATGTTGAAGTGCCAATCGAACAAGGAATTCCAAGGGTTAGGTATGGACACATGTTTGCATTTGAAGTTCATGATCTTTACCACATGTTAAAAATGTCTGGTTTTGAAGTTTTAAATACGTCAAACAAAACACACACAAACCCTCCAGGTCCGCATATCGAAAGATATTTAGCAGTAAAAAAATAACTAAACAATGGGAGAAAATAAGATGAGCAAAGTTAGTAAAAAACTAGAAAAAGAATTAGAATTTAAAGTACCATTGAGAAATAAATTGTTTCTTCCAGTTGTGGAGTTGTTTGACAATCTAAGGAAAGAAGCCGCTGTGGAAATGGCAGAAGAGTTTGAGAGACAGTTTGAAGAGAGCGAGGGTAAAAGAGAACAAACTGTGTTAGAGCAAAGAATGCAGAGGATTGTTGACTTAACTCAATTAACGCTAGGCGGGAAAGGAACAAGGTACTCAGGCCCGTTGTCAATTAAACCTTGGGAAGAAACAGAAAATATGGTGTTGTTCCCCAAATCAAATAAAATTTGGAATGGTGCTGATGGTAATGAAAGTGGGTTAAATTTTGGGGCAAGCTGTGGTCATTTTTGTTGGTCAGTTGTTAGTAGCTTAGTTTCTGACTCAAATAGATCTTGGCGCACAGGCAGACAATCTCAGTTAATCACAGACGTTGTTTCTAAAAAAATCAAAGGTAGAACTATTAATGGGTATGGTAATTATTTTGTTCCTGTTGTTGATAAGTGGACAAAAGGAAAGTATCTTGGTTCATGGTTGCATGACAATGTTGATAAGCTAGGAAGGATTAATGTTATACATATGTCTCATCATGTTGTATTGTGTTTGAAGTTTGATGATGAGTTTATGATTTTCGATCCAATTACTGGAGAACCAATGCCAAAAAATACTCCAGTGGAATTTGCAGCAAATGGACATTATATTAAAAGAGATGGTAAAAAATATTATAGTGGTAAAAAACATACATTTCAACCATATAGCTCAAATAGAACAGTTTCTCAAAGATGGAAGTTATGTAGGTTGGAAGGGTTAGATGATGATTGTCAGTTTAATTTTGGTTCAGTTAAAAATGCAGTTCTTAAGCCTATTGTTCTTGAAGGTCTAGAACATATTACAGATCGAACTCCTACTTTAGAAGATGCAAAAGAAGCCGGTCTTTTTTAAAAACCCACCTTTTCAGGTTAACAAACCAAGTCAACTATGCTACAATGCTTCTTATGAAATGGATTAAGCCAACAAAAGAACAACTAGAGGGGTTAAAAGCTGGAACAATTATCTGGTTTAAACACATAAAGTATGATAATGAAAGTGTTTTTGTTATAATAGGAAGAAGTTCCCATCCTTCCCTTGATTATGAGGTCAAAATGTCAGGCGGTGAAATTGGAGACATATTTAAAAAAGAGATCAAATATATATTAAAGGAAGGTTGATGATGATGTGTGAACCTAAAAAACGGTTTTTTAAAGTTTGGATCAAGGATCTGTCACATAATAAAGTTAGAAAATATAATTGGAGTTTTTGGATTAAATATCAAGGCTTAGCAATAATGGAAGAGTATAATTATAAAAACGGGTTATTTAAATCATATATCACACTAACCAATACTGTTGATAGACACGACAGCTATTCAGGTACAATCAATAAAAATTGTATTCAAAAACTTACAACATCAAATAATATTTTGGAACTTATTCGTGATGGCTGTTTAGATGTTATTGAAGAGTTGAAAATTTAATTAAACTTCCTTTTAAATCGATTTTCTTCTTTATGCGTAGAAAGGTATATGCTAAGTTAGAAAAGCCTGTAGCGTTTGAATTTGAATTTCTAGCTAGCTATTTGGGGGCTTATATGCACAATAAAAAAACAACAAAAATATAACAGTGGTTAATGGGAAATATTTGAAAACAACAAACAAGAAGTGAGGTAAAAATGTCAAAAATTTATTATGTTGATGAGGAATAATTAATATGGTGAAAACTTTAAAGTGGACTAAAAAGAAAGGTTCATATAAAGAAGGAACATTCTCACTTGGAGATATTGTTTGGTCAATTGATAATAAGTTGTATATAATCACATCTAAACTTAGTCATATTAATTGTATGAGCTTTTTGCTAGAAGAAAACTATTTTGTTGATAATGTTTATAATAAAAAAAGACGGCCCTTAAAAAACATTACTATAAAATTTGTTAAAAGGGTTAATAAAGACATGTGGGAGGAAATAAAATGAACAAAGAGCAAGTCAAGTTTCCAGATAAAAAATATAATATCATTTATGCTGACCCTCCTTGGAATTATAATGATAAGGCGTCGGCAGGAAAGAGAGGGGCTTCTTTTAAATATAACACAATGACATTAGGGGAAATTAAAGATCTTCCTGTTAATAATATTTCAGAAGATAATTGTATTCTTTTCTTGTGGGTTACATTTCCTCAGTTGCCAAACGCTTTTGAGGTTATGAAAGAGTGGGGCTTTGAGTATAAGACTGTTGCTTTTAATTGGGTCAAAAAGAATAAAAAGTCTGACTCATGGTTTTGGGGAATGGGCAACTGGACAAGATCAAACCCTGAAGTTTGTTTATTGGCGACAAGAGGTAAGCCAAAGAGAATCTCAGCAAGTATTCATTCAGTAATTGACACACCAATTGAAGGACACAGCAAGAAGCCTGATGAAGCAAGAAAAAGGATTGTTGAGTTGTGTGGAGACTTACCAAGAATTGAATTATTTGCAAGAGATAAAGTTGATGGTTGGGATTGTTGGGGGGATGAAGTTTAAAAAAATAACACATAAAGATGGTTAACAAATGGGGTTCTTTGTGTTATGATACTCATATGACAGAATATAAAAGATATTATAGAATTGAAGATATTAGAAGGGGAGATATCGTTTGGTTAAGCATTAAGGAGTTTAACAACTCTATTAAGGATAGCTATTATGGTCTTGCAATAATTGATGCAAGGGAAGGGAGTTGGTCAAAACATGACTATAGCGTATATTTAAGTCAACAATATCTTGGCAATATCAACATTGCAATAGGAAAAGAAGAGATTAAGTTTGCTTGGAAGGAGGGCAGATGGGTTTCAATTATGTTCCAAAAGTAGGGGAAACTGTTTGGGTTGAGCTTGGGGGCAAACATAATTATGTTGGTCCAGCATATTGTTATTATGTTAAAAAAGGCTCAGTTCGAACAATAATTTGGCTTAAATGGTCTAAAGGTGAAAATGTATTTGTTTCGGATAGGACAGATAGAGATAATAATATTATTAAACTTGAAAAAATAGAAGATGTATAGATCTGAAAAAATATGGATTAAAAAAAGCTTTAAAGCTGATAATATAGAATATTATTATATTGGTCCAGCATTGATGGAACAAAAGAGCAGTACAGCCATTATATTGTTTCCAAATAAAATATTTATGAAAAACAATGCTAGTGGGTTATTTTTTAAGTCAGAAATTCCTGCTACAAAATATTTCCATTCAAACACAGTGAGAAGGTTGATTAGGTCTAACATAATAGAAAAACTGGAGGAATAAAAATGAAAGAAGAACTAGAAAAAAAGTTATATGAAAAATATCCTAAGATTTTTGCACAAAAAGATTTATCTCCACAAGAAACTTGTATGTGTTGGGGGTTGCCTGGGGATGGGTGGTATGATTTAATTGATTGTTTGTGCGGTGTTGTTCAAAATATAGTTAATAATGCTGAGAGAACTAATAAGGTTGTTGATGATTGTATTGCAAAGGGTGAAAAGCCACCATATGAAAAGGTCCATATTCCTTATGTGGAAGCTGGACAAGTTAAAGAAAAGTTTGGAACGTTGCGTTTTTATATTGATGGTGGAAATGATGTGATCAACGGTGCAATTTGGATGGCAGAAAATATGTCAGCTTATATTTGTGAGAATTGTGGTGACTCAGGAAAACTTCGTGGTCGGGGTTGGGTAAAAACATTATGTGATGGTTGTGCAAAAGAAAGTGACTCTAATGAGGGAAAGAAGGATGATTGAGGGAGTTTTATCGCTAGTTGTTGGGTTTGTTTTAATTGGCATTGGGTTTTTTGTTGGGACAAATGTTAAAATGTTCAAAGAGATTAATTTTGTTCAAAAATATTTGCCAGGAAAAGATGCTGAAGAGTATCTTGAACTATATGATAAAATGATAGCTAATTACAAAAAAGATATAATTGAAAATGCAAGTAAAAAATAATTATGCTTCTGGAGATCTTGTATGGGTTAAGATTCCAAATATGGAAGATTTTCTTCCACATTATCATATTGTTTCTAATCATGGTGGGTATGTTGGGCTTGCTATAATCAGCTATAAGATTGGGATAGGAAAAGAAAATCCTATAAAATATAATTACGCTTGCAAGCTGCCAGTGAAATTTGAGTCTTTTTATGGTTTTAATGTTAGGGATGAATGGATCATTAGAAAGGTAAAATGAGCAAATATAAAATAGGTGATGTTGTTTGGGTTGATGGAAAGTTTTCAAATTGGGAATATAAATTGATCGGGCCAGTTGTTATTATGGGAGATGAAGTTGATATTATGTCAGGGCTTTATCGTTCTGATGCGGATTATATTGTTAATAGAGTTAATTATCATTTTGAACTTCTGGGATCAATAGTGAGATCTACAATCAGAGAAGAGTGGATTAAATATAGGGTTAAAAATGCTTAAAAATTTAAGAGATATTAAAAAGGGTGATATAGTTTGGGTTAATAATTTAGAATATACTCCGTCGTGGATGCCTTCAAAATTAAAACTTTATAAACATAACTATGTTGGCTTTGGCATTGTTAGCTATAATCATTCAAGTAATTTTTCTATATTATTAAATGTTTCACATATGGATGTAGATATTTTTTCTATTAATAAAAATAAAACAAAAAAATGGCTTGGAAAAAACACTAGTGTTACTATATTTGAACGTAAAGAGATTTGTTCAATTAGAAAGAATAAACACACTGCAAAATATGTTACAATAATAGGAAATATTAATGATTAGCTTAAACATTAATAAAGGAGACTTGTTATGGTTTAACAATGTTGAAATGCATGGTAATTTAGTTGAAGGAAATAAATATATACAAATTATTAAATATGTTGGGCCAGGGATTGTTAAGGAGGTTTTTGCATATAATAATTGTTTCAAAGTTAAGCCATTAAATAATGTAGGGGTAGGGGAGATAATATATAAAATTATTGATGGAGAGGGGTTGGTGTATGATCAACATAACACTAAAGGCGAGCGTTATTGTTTTCTTGTAGACAAGCGACAAGTTAAAAATCTAAATCAGATGATAAAAAGGATATAAAATGAAATATGCTTTAGTTCACATTCACTCCAATTTTTCGACATTGGATGCACCTTCTAAGATAAAAAACATCGTCAAAAAGGCAAAAGATATTGGATGTCCTGGCGTATCAATTTCTGATCATGGTGTTGCTGGCGGATTGTTGCAAGCATATAATGAATGTAAGTCGCAGGATATCAACTTTATTCCAGGTGTTGAATTTTATGTAAATAACAATAGAGACTTTAAAGACAAAACAAATAGAAAGAATTTTCACTTATGTTTATTTGCAAAAAACTATGAGGGTTATAAAGATTTAATTTGGTTACAAGGAGAGTCAACATATAATTTTTATGGCAAGCCAAGGACAACAAATGAACTTATTTTACAAAAAGCAAAAAAAGGAAATCTTATATGCACAACCGCTTGTCTTGGTTCTGAATTACATCATTATTTTAAAAACAATGAAATATGCTCAGCAAAAGAGTGGATAAAGAAGTATTACAATGTTTTTGGTGATGATCTTTACTTAGAACTACAAATAAACGAACTTACAAAAGAACAAAAAGCTTATAATGATAAACTAATTCAGATTTCCAATAAGACAGGCATAAGTTTAACCCTGGGTTTAGACTCTCATTATGTTGAAAAGGAAGATTGGTTTCTTCAACAGTTAACATTTCTCATTAGGGACAAAAAGACAGTAAAGAGCTTGGAAAGTAATGATGACTCTGGGGAGGAAAAGGGAAAGAAAGATGAGGCATGGCAATTTGAAACAAAAAGTCTTTGGATAAAAACACCTGAAGAAGTTATAGAGTGTAATAAGGAGTTTGGTTATAATTATTCAATAGACTTTATTAAGAGGTTGTTTAGTTCAACTTTAGAAATCAACTCTAAGGTAGATGTTGAAATTCCTTTTTATGACTATAAGTTTCCTAAACACAAACATCAGGGTGACATATCTTCAAAACAATTATTGATCAACAAGGCTAAGAGTGGGTTAAAACAAAAGTTAAGTGAAGGTAAGGTTAAAGAAAAAGACATACCTACTTATGTTGATAGAATAAAAGAAGAGATTGATGTCTTAACTAACCATGGAAGAGATTTCTCAGACTATTTTTTGTTTTTTGATGATATCAAGAACTTTGTATATGAACAAGGTGGTATGTTGGGTGCTGGTCGAGGTTCTGCTTGCGCCAGCTTGCTATTGTGGTTGCTTGATATAACGAAGCTAGATCCAATAAAGGATGGTTTGATTTTCGAAAGGTTTATTAATAAAGCAAGGCTGGAGACAGATGCAGCAGATCTTGACATTGATATTAGTAGTGATGAGTTGCCGTTGGTCGAAGAGTGGCTAAAGAAAAGATATGGTGAACGCTCTGTTTGTTCTGTGGGCAATTACACTAAGTTCAGTATAAAAAATACAATAAAAGATGTTGCAAGGGCCTTGGCAGTTGATGATGACTTAAAAGTGATTAACAACATCACTAAAACATTAAATGATAAAAGTGAGGATGTCAATGAGGAGTGGGCATTAGCAGCAAAAAGGTTTAAAAAGAATTCTAGGGAATACAAATGGCTAGAAAAACATGAGAGAGATGTTCTTAAGTGGAGTAGCAAGTTGGTTGGCTGTATTAGAAATGTGGGCCAACACGCTTCAGGGCTTGTTGTTGTGCCTGGAGAATTGTATGATCATGTTCCATTGTTGTATCATAAGAAAAAGACGTTGACAGCCTATGTAGAGGGCGTTGAATATCGAGAACTTCCACAAGTAGGGGTGTTAAAGTTAGATTTGCTTGGATTGTCAACAGCAGCTATTATTAACAATACAATAAAGTTGATTAAAGAGAGACATGATGACTTTCCCTATGATCAAAAAACAATATTTGATATTGATAGAGAAGACAAGAATATTTTAGATGAGTTTGCAAAAGGGAACACTGATAATTGTTTTCAGTTTGAGTCTGATGGCATGAAAAGCTTATTACAAAATATTTGTGTTAGTAGTTTTAGTGATGTTGTTTTGTGCAATGCATTATATCGTCCTGGGGCTTTAGGTGCTAATATGCATAATGTGGCTGTTGAAAATAAATTTAAGGGTGATGATATTACATATGTGCATCCGAAAGTCAAAGGTATTGTAGAAAAGACCTACGGAGTTCCAGCATTTCAGGAGCAAGTTTTGTTCACATTGCAAAAAATTGGCAACTTAAGTTTAAGTGAGAGTGATTTGGCTAGAAAAACAATCAAAGCTTTAGGTAAGGCAAAGAAGAGTCCAGAAGAGTTAGAAAAGCTTAATGCATTTTTAAAAACATTTGCAAAGGGTGCAAAAGAAAATGGCCTTAATGATAAGGAGGTTAGCAAGATTTTAGAGTGGTTAAGAGCAAGCAGTGATTATTCATTCAACAAGTCACACTCAGCAGCATATTCATTAAACTCATATATTACGTTATGGTTAAAAAAGAATTATCCAATTGAATTCTTTACTGCTGTTTTAGCGAATGTACAATCTAACGAAGAAAAATTATATACAACTTTAAGTGAGGCAAGAAAAAATAATGTAAAAATAAATTATATCGATATTAATGAATCTGGTTGGGATTTTTTTATTGTTGATAATGAGATTTATTGTGGCTTTGGTTTTCTTAAGGGTACAAGTAAAAAAGATATTAACAAGGTGCTAGCTCTAAGGCCATTTACATCTATAAATGATTTTATACAAAAGGCATTGGAACATGGCATATCAAAGAAAACAGTTTATCCATTGATTCAAACAGGTATTACGAGAAATATACATTCTAATGGTAGAGAATTAATAGAGATATATGAGAGAACAAAAAAGATTTGCAAAAGGAAAAGTTTTGAGTGGGATCAAATTGATGATATAATTACTGAAGTTAGCTTAGAAGATCTTAAGCCATACAACAAACAAGAACTTGTTGACTTTGAACTGAAGTATATTGGGTTTTATTTGCAATCAGATGTTTTGGCTATGTATGATAAATATATTCAAATGTTTGGTGCAATGCTAGTAAGTGAAATGAATATAATGCCAAAACAAGTTTGTGTTAATAAGTATACCCAAAAAGAATCAACTGAATACAAATATCATATTTGCGGCATTATTGTTAACTCAGTGATTAAGAAAACTAAAAAAGGAAAAGAATATAGAATTGTTGAAGTTTCAGATTATACAGGCAAGGCTAGCTCTGGGTTGTCATTTAAAATATGGGAGCCAAAGTTAATAGAAAAGTGTTATAATTCTGAAGCCAAGGATTTGCTGAGTAAGGGTTCTGTTGTTTTGGCTAAACTCTCAAAGAATGATTTTGGATATTCATTGCAAAAGTTTGATGTTAATAATATTGAAAACATGGATATATCAAAATTCCCATTTATTAACTTGAACATTTTAAGTTTGGAGGTTTAAAAAAATGAAAAGTTTTTTTTATTGGCTGGTACTGGTTAACAGAATGTTTTGTTTGTGCTATAATATGGTCTAAGGAGATCAAAATATGAAACAGTTGATGATTGGATGGCTTAATGAAAAACAAAAAATATAAAGTTGGTGAACATGTTTGGATTGATATAGGATTTTATTGTGGCCCTGCAATTATAGAGAAAGAGGACGTTGATGAAAAGTGGTTATTTGGCTATAATGTTAAAATTATGGGTGCAATGAAGGATAATATTTGGATTTCTAGAAAAGAAATTAAAGGGTTAAACAATGACAATGCCTAGATTGGTATTAGGGCAAAGGGTTAACTTGAAGGGTGATGTCGCATGGCTCTCTAGTTGTAGAGAAAGTGGTTATTATGAAGGGCCAGTTAGGTTAATATCTAAGTTTCATAATTTATATTTATGTGAAGTTCCAATGGAGGTTTTTATCGAATTTAGTTCAACAAGAAGAAAAAATAAAACTAGAAGCTTTTGGATTATGGAAGATAAAATTAAAATGATTAAAAGGGCATAATAAAATGACTTATATACATAAAGATAAAAAGGAATGGGGTAGTTATAATAAAAATGATATTAATTATGGAAAATGGATTAAAAGATATAAAAATAACAAGATATATGAAATTTCTAAGTTATTAACTACAACAAAAAACTTATTAAATGGAACAAATAAATTATATGGTTTTAAAGTTGGTGAATTAGTTTGGGTTAATCATGAATTATATAGAGGGGTCGGGATAATAAAGCATTTTAGGTTTTTAGAACTGCAAAAGAGAGTTGTTGTTACTAGCTCTTATCCTTTTGCGATTATAGCTAACAAATATGGCAAGAAAGATTTAGAATGTACAAAAGAAATGATAAGAAAAGCATGAGCAAGCAAAAATCACAACAAGTAGTGACATATAAATATGATTCTAAAATCACAAAAAACGATCTCAATGATTGCAATTTAGATACAATTATTAATTATGTTGAATTGTATTTGAAATCGAAAGCATTAAAAAAACACTTATTTGATTCAAATAAGTTAATTCAAGATAAAATATATGATAAAATAGAAAACAAAGTGAGCCAATCTACAAACAAAAGATTGTCTATTTGGAAAAAAGCAACAACAAATGAAAAAATTGTTATTAATAAGTTTGTTTGTCAAATTGATAGTCTTGGTAACAATAAATCCATAAGAAGTGTAAATATGGTTTTTGATTTTGCCGAAGAGTAAATTATGTTAAAGACAACTAAAGAGTTTCAAGAATATATTGATCTAGTTTTGAAGGTATATGTGTTGAGGCTTTTTAGTAGGGATAAAGTATGTACAACAACAACTAAGGATCGCTGTAAGTTGAAAAAGTTGAAAAGGCTTTACGACCTTACATTTAGATCATCTATATTGTGGGATAATTACTTGACTGATAACCAAAAAGAAAAAGGTCGGTTGTTAATAGGGAAAATATATAAAAAATATATGAATTAAATAAAAAATGAGTAACATAAAAAAATATATTGATTTATTAATTAAAATAAATATGTTTATTATTATAGAAGATAAGCTTTTTGAGTCTGGTAATGATATAAACAAACAAAAGAAGCTAAATTTAATTATTAGTAATAAACAAAACAATATGAGTGAGTTATGGTATAGATTAACAGATAAAGAAAGAAAGGCAATTAGAATTAGTTTAGACGAAATTAGCTTTGATAAAAAATTTGGTATCGTTTAGTTGTAATTAATAACAGGAGGGCGCTTTGAAGAAGGAAAAAGTTTATATTTATCCAAATGAAAAAGAAAAAATTGGTTGTGTTGAATATGTCGATCACATGGGATCAGATAAAGATATTGTTAATGCGGCAAGAGCAAGTGTTGGTAAAGAAAGTAAAAAGCCATTCTCAGAAAAAGATAGAGAGTTAATGAAATATCTTATAGAAAATAAACACACCAGTCCTTTTGAACATGTTAAGCTTAAGTGTAGGTTTACTGTTCCATTGTTTGTTAGAAGTCAACATATGAGGCACAGATTATGGAATTTCAATGAATTAAGTCGGAGATTCACAGACAAAGATATCCAATTTTATTTACCGAAATCATTTAGGACACAACATGAAAATAATATACAAGCAAGTAACAATGACTCAATTAATCCAAAAATTCATACTTGTGTTTCTATGGGTGAAAGCAAATTAGCAGATTTGTTAGTTGAGTCCACTACAAATAAATGTTTTATTGCATATCAAAAGTTATTAGATGCAAATATTACAAGAGAGCAAGCAAGAATGATTCTTCCTCAAAACTTATATACAACTTATATTGGAACCTGTGATCTTCATAATTTATTTCATTTTTTATCATTAAGGCTTGGTGAACATGCTCAATATGAAATTAGAGTTGTTGCTGAGGCATTATTGTATTATTGTGAACAGTTATTCCCGGAAGCGACAAGCTTATTTAAGGAGGTTAGGTTAGATGACATATAGAGCTTTTGAATCACATAGTTGTTGTAGACTGAAAGATGGGTTTTTAGTTGAAGTGGGTGGGTCATATTGGGTTAATATCTGTGCTGATAGGGTTAGAAATTATAAAGGGCCAATTGTTGTTGATAGTATTGAAGCTGTAGTTTTTGATGGTGATTATACTTTTAGCATAGGCGTAAAAAAGTCTATAGGTGGTTTTTGTTTTGTGACGTTCGATGAGATAACGGTTATTTGTGAAATTTGATCCAAAAAGACTCGAAAAAAGGCAATATCTTCAACAAGTAAAGTGGGGTGATAATGTCAATATTAAGACAAATAAAACATATTGGATAGCTGTTAACTTAGGTAAAAAACATTATAAATATTATTATGGGTTAGTATATATTATTAACATTAATGAAAATATTTTGTTTTATGATGGTAAAAAACAGTGTTTAGACATAGTAATCATTGCAAAGTCACCAACAACAATTAATTGGGTAGTTTTCACATTAAACGATATAACTGATATAAAGGAGGTTAAATGTTAACATTAATTAAGCCAGATCAAATTGAAACCATTAAAAAACAAATGGCATCACAAAAGGTTGTTAACATTCACTCTTACAAAAACATAAAAACAGTTTATGATTTTTATGAAAACAATTTACGAAAAATTGATTCTAAGTTTGACAATGTATACCAATGTAGGCTTGACAGTATTTTTGTTTTGTATGTCGATAAAGAAACTGGGGAGTTGACTTTACATAATGATGAGATTAAAAAAGATGCAACAACTGTTTTAGTGAGAGAAAACAACTTGGCATTTCTTTCAAAGGATGGCAAAAAGGCCATTGATTTTCCTTTAGAAATTGAAGAACTTGAATTATAATTAAATTATGAACGATATTACTATAAATATACCCAATAAAAGCTATCAGTTTAAAGAAGGTGATTATGTTTGGGTTAACAATGCTGACTACAAGGGCTTAGGATTTGTTGATAGGGTTTCCAAATGGGATATTGAGAAAAGCCAATATAAAATTTGTATAATTTCAAAAACTGACCAAAAAAAAATTAATGAAAGTTGGTACGCACCAGCATCAGCACCAACAGCAAAAAAAATAAAAGACATTAATGTTAATGTTTATTCTACGATTCAAGGAGATATCCAAGGAGAGATCAGCAAAGAAATCTTTAATATGATGATGCACAATGTATATAACAATGAAAAAATATATTTAATAAACACTATGTTTAGCAAATATGAGGTTTTTAAAGAAATAGAAATAGAGTTGATGGAGGAAAAAAATGAGTGAGCAAAAAAAGGTTGAAGAAACACGAGGCCTTTCAGATTATGAAAAGCTTGGCAAAAAAATTGGTGAAATTGTAACTAAGAAGCAAGAATCTTATGGTAATGCATTCGAAAAGTCAAGTGAGGTAGTAAAAGTACTTTACCCTAATGGGATCAACCCAAATCAATATGTTGAAATGTTAACAGTTTTAAGAATTATTGACAAACTGTTTAGGGTGGCAACAGATAAAGATAACCACAATGAAGATCCATTTCTTGACATTGCAGGTTATGGCCTCTTAATGACAAAATATAAGTTAGATAAGAAGCGACAAGAAAAAAAATAGGTATTTTATTAGAAGTTTAAAATAATTATAATTATGAACAAAAATTATTTTTTAAATGAGGTCTTTAATATGGTGGATAAAGATTATAAAATAAAATATAAGAATGAATCTTTATTAATGAAGATTCTTGGGTTTATTACAAAACCATTTTGCCCTAAATTTATGACTACATATACAACAACAGTGGGGAAAACAATATATTTGCCAACAAAGTTTGAAAGCTTTGCAAAAAGATATCAAATTATGATAATAATGCATGAAAAAAAGCATATTGAGCAATATAAAAAATATTTTCCATTTTATGGATTAATGTATTTGTTTTTACCATTTCCAATACTGTTTGCTTATTTTAGGTTAAAATTTGAATGTGAAGCATATGCTATTAACATTGATGCTAAATTAATTACATATGATGAAGTTATTGAGTCGTTATCTGGACCCACCTATTTTTGGACATGGTATTCTAAAGAAAAGATAAAGAAACTTTTAGAGCATTATGTTGAAGAGCTTCGCTCAAAAAGATAATAAAAAAACAAGATAGGAGAATTTTCATATGAATATTATTACTATTCCAATCAAAAAAAACAAAGTAAGCGCAGTAACCCCTGCAAAATCTTCAGACACGGCTGTTGGATATGACTTATATAGTCTTGAAGATGTTAATATTTTTGCTGGAGAAACTCATTTGATTAAATGTGGGTTTGCAGTGGCAGTACCAGAAGGCTATTGTATGATGATTGTGCCAAGGAGTGGGTTAGCTTTGAAAGAAAGCATTACTGTTTTAAATTCGCCAGGGATTGTTGATCCTGATTATCGTGGTGAAATTGGCGTTATTTTGCATAAAGTGTATAACAAAATACAACAAACTCCAACAAAAGTTATTCGTGGTGATAAAATTGCACAAGCTGTTTTTGTTAAATATTGTGAGGCCAAGTTTATTGAAGTTCCAGACCTTGAAGAAACTAAGCGTGGGGTGGGCGGTTTTGGAAGTACGGGGAAATAATGGAAGGTTGTAATTATAAGAAGATATTAAATAGCTGGAATATTTTGGCTGAAAGTAAGGTTAGTGAAAAAGTTCAAGCTGCTGGCATCATTGCTGTTGCTGAAGATACTGGGGATATATTGTTGGCATTACGAAGTGAATATGTTGATGAGCCTGGAACGTGGGGAACAATTGGTGGTAAGGTTACAGAAGGAGATGGTTCACTAGGCTTGGGGGCACAAAGAGAGTTTTATGAGGAAACAGGTTATATGGGGCCAATGAAGTTAATTCCAGTTTACAACTACTCAAGTAATAACTTTGAATATCAAAACTTTATTGGCTTTGTTCCAAATAAGATAACAAGCTTTGTAAAGAACTGGGAAAATAAGCAGCTTAAATGGATGACATATGAGCAGTTATTAAAGGTAGGCCCAAAACACTCTGGACTGGCGCTGTTATTAAGTGATAATAACACTTTAGAAAAAATCAAAAAATATTCAAGTAACTGAAAATATAAGTTCTTTTTATATAAAAAAATAATAATTATAATATTGAAACATTAATTGTTTAGGATAAATTTATGCGAAAAGATGAAACGAAAAATATTGTAAGCTTTGATTTTGACTCTACTTTGTTAAAATATAAATATGATACAGATTATGGCCAAGTTGTTGAAGGGCCTTCTGAACAGATGATAAAAAAACTTAAGAGTTATAAAAACAAAGGATATAAAGTATATATTGTTACTGCAAGAATTGATTGGGGTGATCAAAACTTTAACTATGGTGTCTCAATGGATCATCCAAATTACAATCCAACACCAGAAGAGTTTGTTGAACAATATAAATTGCCTGTTGATGGTATTTATTATACAAACAATGAGCTTAAGGTTGACACATTAAAAGAATTAGGAGTTCAAATTCATTATGATGATGATGAAGAAGAAATAGAGGCTGCAAAGGATGGTGGCATTAATGCTGTTCAAGTCGACATATATAAAGAGGGTAAAGATAAAAAAATAGATAATATAAGCCACATAATCAATGAAGGAAAGTTTGAAAAAGAAACAACAGATATGTCCAGGTTTATTATCAATGAACTGATTAATAACATAAAAGGCAATTATTTTCTAAAAGGATCAGCAACTGAAGAAAATTATTTTGCAATACCAGAAAAACATTATAAATCTATACCTGGGATAAGTTTGGCTGCATATATCGTGACTCCTGATACTAAAGAAGTAAAGGTGCCAAAAGATACAATATTAATGAGTGGAGAATACATTCCTGATAATGGGGCGTTGTTTGTAGATATAACTTTGGGTAAAGATATGGTTCGGTGGGAGAACGCTAAGGAAAAAATGAGCCTTATTGTAGCGAACCTTAAAGACACAATAAGGCATGAATTAGAACATAGCTCTCAAGATGCTAAAAGGTTTGAAAAGTTCATAAAAGTTGGCTATGAGTCCAACAATGAAAACATAGAAGAGTATTATTTAGATAGTACTGAAGTTGAAGCATATGTTGCTGGCTTATATAAGATGGCTAAGATGCAAAAGAGATCATTTATTAAACTAATTAATATATATCTTAAAGCTATTATAAAACCCCAAGCTCAAGAGGCTAAAATCAAAGATGTTGATGGGTTTTTGGAGAAAATTAAAAACAAATGGGTTTTGTATGCGAAAAAGAGGTTTCCAAGAGCACAGCTAAGCGAAGCCAGGACTGGCGAAGACCCAAGAATTAGCATTGTTGATCAATTAAAACCATACTCTGATGATCCGTATGCAATGTTACATATGTCAGACTCAACTAAGGTGGGAATTAATGTTAAATCAGCGGGTAAATTTGACACTCCAGTAGGAATTTATTTTTATCCCATCAAGTTAATGTGGGCAGACATTTCTAAGTGGAGCCTCCCATATGCAGGTGAGCGTAAAAATGTATTTATTGCTAAGTTAGATAAAGATATTAAGTTATTAAGGTTTGATAATTATTTTGAAAAAAGTTACAATGAAGACATTAAAAGGCTAAAGAGTTTTTGGGAAGGCTTGTCTTTAGATAGGAAAAGGAAAGTTGTATATGCATTTGATGCAAACAAATTTAGTCTTGCAGACAAAAACATTAATGAGTTTATAGATAAAATTATTAATGAGTTCAGCCGACATAGAGATTCAAGGCTTTCATATGATGCGTTTAAAATATATAAATTGTGTTTGATTTTGGCTGAGGGAGGTCGGAACACTACTCGATGGTCTGTCATAATAAACAAAATATTAGGTTATGACGGGGTTTATGACCCCGGCCTGGGCTTTATTCATGACAATGAGCCAGAGCAAGTTCTTGTATTTAGTAGCAATAAATTTAAAGTTAAAAAGTTGTTTAAGAATAAACAATATCATGTAATTACAATTATGAGTGAGTTGTTTAAAAATCATGACTTAGATAATCATAAATATATGTTAGATTATTTTCATACATTTGCTAAATTGCATAAGTTTATAAGTACAATTAAGGTTATCAAAAACAATAGGCTTCCTAAAGAAATAAAACATTTATCAAAACATAAAGAGCAAGTTTGGAAAAATATTATATATTTTATAACAAACATATTGCCAAAAGAAAAAGTTCTTATTAATTATAATAAATTTAATTTTATTAAACATGCTTATTTTAGTGAAAAACTTTTTGACAATGAGGTCTTTTTAGAATTTTTGGTTAATTTATATGATAAAGATAGTTTATATCACTATCTTTCAGAACAAAATATATTTGAAATTGTTAAACAACTGTTATCTAACAATAAGCTTAAAAATAGTGATGGTGTATTTAATCTTTTAAAAGATTTTTACTTGGATCACAACGTAAAGGTTCGAGTGAAACATGACATATTTGTGGATGTTGTAAAGTTGATAGAAGAAAACAACATAACAAACCAAGATCTTATTCAGTGGCTAAAAAGTAAGAACATTATTAAAGATAAATAATGAAAAAGCTGTTAAAAAAAATAATAATAGAAGAAACAAAAGAATTATACTATAATGAGTTTAAAGAGAGGTTGAAGAGGGTTAAAGCAAAAAATTCATTAATGTTAGATGATTACGATAGCTTAGAGGTTGTTCCAATTCGCATATTAGACTTAGCTGCATTTGGAATATCTGATGGGGAATATAAGGTTCCATTAAATATGATAAATATTGTTTACAATGATCTTGAAATTGCAGAAGGTGAGATTGATCTTAAAGTAAAAAGCGGACAATTTAATAATAACATAGAATGGGCAAAAACTGTTTTATTTAAAGAGCCAATTGAGATAAAATATAAGAGTGGAGGGTTTCAGTTGGAAGATGGTCATCACAGATATTATGCAGCAAAACTATTAAACAAACCTTGGCTTTTATCTGAAATTACAATTGATGATAGCCCAATTAAAGAGTTAGAAAGAAATGAATAGCGGTCTTATAGTTTCGAAATGTTTATTTTGTGGTGAATTAAATGTAATGATCATTTATCCTAAGCATGAAAATTATTCTTGGTTTAAAGTTGCATTTGAAAACACTAATGCTTTTTTAATGGCAAAAGATAAAATGATTGTTATTGATGGCAACAAGGTAAGTCAAAGTTGGTTTAAAAGAAAACATATGCTAATTATTCAAGCTCATGAAGCAGCACATTATTTGATGGGACATACGAAAGAAACTGATTGTACCGATGAGTTGGAACATGAAGTGGATCTGTTTGCAATAGAATTGTTAAAAAAACATAATTATGAAAAAGTAATTGAGTTTTACAAAGACTTTATAGGGGAAAAAAATGAAACTAAATAAGAAAATTATTAACAAAATTATTAAAGAAATCAAAGAGGATAACAAACAAAAGTATGAAAGTTTCTTAAGTGAACTTAAAAATGTTGGTTTCGATGTCAAAAATACTTATTATGCAAAGTTAGCAAGTAGCAAAAATGTTATATTTTTTGATTTTGATAGCAGCTTGTTTATGGAGTGGAATGGAAAAGAGTACGAAAATCTTTCACCTAAAAAAATAACATATAAAGAACTTAAACTAGGAATGATGGGGATGAAGTTAAGAAGTTGGGAGAATATATATTTCACAGAGTTAGAAAGGGGAACAAATCTAATTTTCAACCTTAATAGTTATGACGAAGTTGTAGAAGATGTTGGTGGTAGTGGTGACAGGTTAAAATTTTTAGACTTATTGAAGGTCACAAGCAATTATGGTTTTGAAGACTTCGGGACAGGAGAACATTTTAAAGGTTAATAATGGAAGAACCACAACAAAAAAAGAGAAACATAGTAAGAAAGGATAGGGTTTGCCCTATTTGCAAGCGTGTGTTTAAAAATGCTCCCCCTCAAGCTTTACAAATGCATATTTTCAGAGCACATAAAAAAGAAGGGCAATATGATACATGGTCAGAGAAAACTAAAAAAAGGTGGGAAGACAAAAAGGAAAGAAAGAAGACTGGCAGAAAGCCAGGAAGAAAAAAGAATCCTGAAAATTATATCAACTTTAATTGTGCTGAATGTGGGAAAGAGGAAGAGATACGAATAAGGATATATGAAAAGAGAAAGAAGAAAAATAAAGGTGGGTTAATGTTTTGTAGTATTCAATGCTCTTTAAAGTATTATAGAAGAGATGACATAACAAGAAGTCTGCTACAAGAAAGTTTAATGAGGGCTGAGCTTGCTTGTGAAAATTGTGGGTTTGATGACATTATTATGATGTATTATATTGTATACCCAGGTCAAAAAGGATTTAAGTTTAATGTAAATAATACAATTGTTTTGTGTCCTAATTGTAGGGTGTTGTGGAGAATGGGTAAGGCAAAAATAGACTCAGAAACAAGAGAGTACAAAAGAACTGACATTGCTACTGAAGAAGAAGAATTATATGACATTGATACAGATAAAATATTTGATAGTATCGGTGATATTGATACAATTATGGAAGAACATAAAGAAAAAAAGCAAAATAAGGAACAATTGACATGGGAACAAGTAGATTAGTTAAAGAATGGCAAGGAAGTCTTCAAGAGCAAAATGGAAATGTTAATTTTACAAACTGGGTAAGGCCTGATCATGATGCAATTAGGTTAGAATATGATGTTGAGTATAAAAACCATATTGTATATTCTTTTGGAGATATTTTTCCAACTTTGGAGGACTTTGAAAGGGCTGTAAAGGATGGTGAAATAGTTAGCTTAACTAAAAGCTTAGACTCAATGGTTGATAACAGAAGTAGAACGAAAAATATGAAGCAATTAACTAGCTTGTTAAAATCATATAGATCATGGCCAGAGTTTAGAAACGAAAAAACTACCCAAGCAATTGTTGACGGTTTTAAAAACAATGAACCAATGAAAATGCCATTTATCTTGGAATACGCACCTGATGATTGGTGGATAATGTCTGGTAACACAAGGCTAGACATTGCATATATGATGGGAATTATCCCAAAAGTTATTATTATAAAAGGATATTAAACATGAGAAGAAAAAAAAGAGTACAGTTTAATGTGGCAGAAAAAATTTGGGTATGTATTGAGAACATCATAGAAAGGTATGAGGGGGTGGGCAAAATAGTCGGGTCAGAATATAAAAAATATGGTTATTATTATGTTAAAATTCCGAAACCAATAAATCAAACATATGATCATTTAGTTTATTGGGATAAAATAAAGAAAATAAAAAATGGAGAACCGATTGAGCATGAATAACACTAAAAAACAAATAGAAAAATATATATTAGAACACATTAATGATGTAGAGAAACAAAAGATTATAAATGAATTCATGGGGAGATTGCAAAATAAAATGATGTCAATAAAAACAGCAGAAACTCCAATGTCCGTTGCACAAGATATTGATAAAACTGTTGATGTAAATGTAATCAAACAAAAATATGGTGACAAATTTGTTAAAAAGATTATTGATCTTTATCTTTCTAGGGCAGAAGTCGAAGAGAGTGAAAAGAAAAAATGGGAAGAGGAAGTTAGACGACAGTTAGCTAACAGAAAGAAGCTTTGGGGAGAAAGTGAGGGGGTTTAATTGAAGTCAGGCAGCAAGCTTGGAGAATTAAATCTTTATTTTCTTAATTTAGATCAAAAAACATTAGCAGATATGATTTGGAAAGTTAACATCCACCAAGCTCTTTACAAGGGAATAACAATTCCAGATCAAACTTATTATGGCCCAGTCATTCTAGATAGAAGAAAAATTGGTTGGGATATATTATTATTTCCAAAAAAAATTAAAATGATTAAAACAAGTGAGTACTACATTGGCGTAGTAAGATCATCAGCTAACTTTAAAAGCGATAGCCTAGATCTTAATTATGCTATTCATTCAGAAGTGGTTAACAAACTAATAGAAATATGATATAATGTTTTTCATGAAAAGAAAAAGCTATAAGGTTGGAGATACAATTTGGATTAAATCAGGATTACAAATGGAAAGTTTCATCGAACTGATGGTCCTGCTGCTGAATATCATGATGGATTAAAATATTGGTATCTAAATGATCAGTTTTATGATCACATCAAAGGAAAGTTGCACAACAACAACTTCCTGATATCAGACAAATATACAGGACCAGTAATAATAACGGGAGGAAAAAATAAAACAAAGTTCATGAGAACAATGAACAACAAACACTTGGTAATTGAACCATAAAAGCAAATTTATACAACAAACAATATCAGATAAAATTTATATAACTAACAAAATAAATAATATCAATTTTTATTGCACACATAAGGCCCCAAACTGATACCTAAAAAACCAAACTTGACCTGTAATCAACTTGAATGTAAAGCCTATATACAACCATTGATTAATACTAGAATGATTTATAAGGGAAGTGAGAAACATTTCTGTTAAAATAAGGACGAAAGTTATATAAGAAAATTGTCTGACTTAAATGGTTAACAAAGTGAATGGTTTGTGGTATTGTATTTAAAAGGGAGGGTTCATGAACAACAAGCCAACAATGAAAGAATATTCTGATGGGACAAAAGAATGGTGGTTGAATGGAGCGTTGCACAGAGAGGATGGTCCGGCTGGAGAATATCCTAGTGGATCAAAACGTTGGTATTTAAATGGGCTTCTATATCGAGAAGATGGCCCTGCTGTTGAATGGGCTAATGGAGAGAAATTTTGGTGGTTAAATAGTCAAGATTATGAATATACCAAAGGAAAGCTGCACAACAATAACTTCTTAACATCAGATCAATATACAGGGCCAATAATAATAATGGGGGGAAAGAATAAAATAAGGTTCATGAAGGCAACAAACAATAAACATTATGTTATTAAAGGCTATTAAATAATGAACATCCAATATAAAGATATAAAAATCAATGATGTGGTCTGGTTTAAAACAATAAATAATGAATATGGTTCTGGAATTGGAATTGTCATAGATAAACGGTGTGAAGAGGTAAATAAAATATATGTTAAAATTCCAACCATCCACTTAAATGAAGAAGGCTATAAACTTCATTATATATTTCCCTTTGAGATTAAAAAGATAATTAAAAAAGGTAAAACTAAATAAATTCAAGAAGTTTATGCATTTTAAAATAATTAAAATGATGAATGGATATTGTAATTGACTTGTTATATCTTGGCACAAGCCTGCCAATATTAACAGGATATAGATAATTTAAAACCTTGTGTGGAAAATAAATAATAACAAGATCAGTATTGTTGCCACAAGAACAAACAATTGCAGGTCCAATATATAAACAATCAACACAGGCGTTGTTCGAATGATATATGTTAAGCAAATGCCTGTTAATCCATATGTTGTGTTTGTTGGTCAATCCAAAACCTCAATACATCCTTCAGATATTAAATAATCTAACTCAAGACCATTATAATAACCAAGTATGTCAGAAGATTGAACACGATTGTTAACTTTAATGTTAATCTTATAAGGAAAAGAAATGTAATAATCTGTTGAGCCAAACCTTGTTGTTGGCTTTATAATACAAGGACCAATATAATTATAATAGAAGTTTGGAGGACTCGAACCCTCGATATGTTTATGAATCCATATTTTCCTTAATTTGTTCATGATTTATATATCCTTTCTAATTGTAAACCCTTATTCATATGAGATAAAAAATAATAATCAAACATAACTGATTGCACCTTTAGATACCAAATTAATAAATAATTCATTGTTAATAACAGCAACATTATCCTTACAAAGAATACCAATTGCAGGAGGATAATTAATAACGTTTATCTTTTTAGGAAATAAAATATTATGATAATCAAAATTATATTTCCTTATCCTTAATATTGCTGGGCCAATATAATCATAATAATAGTTTAGATTTGTACTTATGATATGTTTATGAATCCATATGTTTTTTAGTTTGTTCATGTGATCCTTTTATTCATATGAGATAAAAAATAATAATCAAACATAACTAATATAACCTTCAGATAACAATCTTTCTAATTGTACATGTTCAAATGGTTGACCAAATTTAATATTATATTTATAATATATGCTTTTACTATTGTTGAATTTTGTTAATGTTACCTTTCTAGGAAATATAATATTATAATAACCAGAATCAAATCGGCTTGTTGTCAATAAAGCAAAACCAATGTATTTATAATGATAATCTACATGATATGCAGTAGGCATTGTAATATTCTTATGAATCCATATAACCATTTTTTTTATATCCTTTTTAATTGTGTATTATTGTTAATAACTTGTGAGTTATATAATTAATTGTTATGTAAAATAATAATTGTCAGTTTAATAGGCTTGATTGATGATTGCTTAAAGGGGGGTATAAATTTGACAACAATAACCAACAAATTCTCCACAAGTTTTCCACAATCAAATAACAATAAACTTACAATAAACAACAAATACAATAATAACAATAAAACCAACAATCAGCAATATTTTTAACAAACCTTTTATCAACCGTATATATTGGCACGGTTATTGATTAGGTTTATTTTATCAAGCATATGTCAAAGAGCTTATTTATTCTTTTGACTTCTAACTACATTATAGCACAAGATGGTGTATTTGTTAACCTATTTGGGGGATTTATTTTATATAAAATGCTTTTTTTGCAAACTGAGAAGGCTTCGTATTTACTTATGAGAGCAAGGGAATTTATGGTATATGCAGTGCATGAGAAGTTTTTTAAGCTAAAAAATGTTCTTAAGCTAGGGTTTTCTGTTATTATTGCCAACCCCATATAGATTAATTTATTTTTTTTGATCTCATGATTATTTTCATGTTCAAAGTAAGCTATGACATGTTCATATACTTTAACCCAAACTATGTCACCTTTTTTATATTTTGGTTTGCTGTTATTCATTGTTCCTTAATTACCAAGTATGTATTGTTTGTTGTTTTCATGAATCTTATTTTATTTTTCCCCCCCATTATTATTATTGGCCCTGTATATTGATCTGATATCAGGAAGTTATTATTGTGCAGTTTTCCTTTGATGTGACTATAATGTTGATCATTGAGAAACCATTCTTTATATCCATCAAAACAATCATATGCAGGACCATTTTCACGATGACGTTCTCCACTTAGATACCATATTTTTGTTCCGTTGGAATGTTCAATAGCAGGCCCATCAGTTCGATGACACTCTCCATTTAGATACCATCGTTTTGATCCATCAGGATATTCTTTCATTATTGGCTTGTTGCTCATGATTCCTCCCTTTCAACTGACAACAATATACCACAACAAGGTTGATTTGTTAACCAAATTAGGCATTTATTTTCTTTTTTATTGATGGTTTTTATATAAGCCAAAAAGCGTGCCAAAAAGTTATATAACTTGGGTTTTTTTTGTACTTTTTGCTCCTATTGATTTAAGGTATTGCAAGTGGAATTCTATATATTTTTGTTTCAATTTCCTATAGGGGGATAAGAAACATTTTAGTTAATTTTCTAATTGTGTTATACTGACATAAATGGGGTAGAAATAATCATTGATTTACGGGCTTATATGGTAAGCGGAAGAGAAGGTTGAGACAGGAAAGTGTACACAACTAGTTGTTGGTGTTAATCCTGGCCAAATTACTTTATAATAAATTGGTTTAGATTTTTTATAAATATAGCCAATAACAATTATTGGTCCAACATAGTTTTTATGGGTAATCCACACAACATTATTTATTTTATATTCTGGTTTCATATAGTTATTTTATGTCACAAAACAAATAATGTTTATGCATAGGCAAGTGTACATATCTAATTGATGATTTTAATCCTGGCCAAGTTAGTTTATAGTATTGCAGTTCTATATCTTGATCATCAAAATATGGTTTGTGTGTGGTATAGCCAACAATAATAGCTAGTCCTTTATATGGTGGGTATTGATCATAGTTAATCCATATTACATCTCCAGGTTTATATTCTAGTTTTGGTTTCATGTAGTTACTTCTCCTTTTATATGGTGGTTGCCTATGCACCAACAATCTGAATCCATTGTTTTTATATCATAAGCGCCATATGGTAAAACATTTGTTATTATTGCAATACCATAATATTTATATCTAATTGGATTTATTGGTGATTGAACATGTATCCATATGGCATCACCTATTTTATATTTTGGTTTGTTGTTATTCATTGTTCCTCAATTACCAAATATTTATTGTTTATTGTTCTCATGAACTTTATTTTATTTTTTCCTCCCATTATTATTACTGGACCTGTATACTGATCTGATACTAAGAAATTGTTGTTGTGCAGCTTCCCTTTGATATGATAATAAAGTATGTCATTTAGATACCATACAAATGTTCCATCAGAATATTCAACAGCAGGACCATCTTCTCTATGATGGTTCCCATTTAGATACCATGATTTTGTTCCATCAGGATATTCAACAGCAGGACCATCAATTCGATGATGCTTTCCATTTAACCACCATTCTTTATGGCCATTAGAATCTTCAACAGCAGGGCCATCAGTTCGATGAAAATAGCCATTTAGGTGCCATGATTTTGTTCCATTAGGATGTTCTGTCATTATTGGCTTGTTGCTCATGATTCCTCCCTTTCAACTGACAACAATATACCACAACCAACTTCATTTGTTAACCTATTTCAAGAAATATTTTATTAAAAAAAGTTTATTTATGGGGTTAACAAACGGGATAGTTTGTGGTATAAGGGTGTTGAAGGAGGGAGAAAATAAAATGAGCCAACCAAAATATAAGTTAGGAGACATAGTTTGGGTTAAAACGGATAATACTAATTATCCTGAAGATCTTACTGATCATAACAATAACAATAAGATATATTATCAATTAGCAAGGATACAAAATTGGTATTTAAGGGAAAAGGAAGTTTCAGATAAATCTTTTACTATATATACAGTTAAATATTGTTGCAATACTTTTTTGTTGAACAATGTTTCAGAGATGGAAATACTGAGGAAGGAGGACATTTAAATGCTAACACAGAAGATTTTTAATCCTGTTGATTATTATTTTGAATGGACTGATGATGGATGGTATGAGTGGGATCGAAGGGCGGCTCACACAATGGCTCTTAAGGATCGGAACAAGAAAGTAAGGGAGCTAAGAGGGAAAGGACACAAGGTTTCAGTCTTCAGTCTTTCAGGCCAGTTAATTACAAAGGGTGGAATTGGAACTGGGAAGCCTCAAGTAGAGTTTGTTGTTAATTGTTATGGTTACAATATGTGGGGAAAATAAAATGATTATTAATGGAAAAGAGTATCCAACAGTGTACCCAACTAAGGAAGATGTTGTTTATAATTATAAGGTGGGTGACATTATTTATTTTAAGGTATTAAATGACAGTATTTATATTGAAGTGGTTAACCTTGTTAATGATAAGATATTATCTCCTGGCAGAAGAATTAGTAGAGAAGGAGATTTTTATGTTTTAGATTCTCCTCGTTGTCTCATAGGTATAATTGATTTTTGTGATTATGTTAATGAATGTGATTATTATTATCCTGTTTACACTGTTGTTACGCTTAATGATAAGCAATCAATCAATGTTTCAGAATTAGAGATTGTAGAAAGGGTTGAGGCTTCATGAACAACAAGCCAACAATGACAGAACATTCTAATGGAACAAAACATTGGCTTTTAAATGAAAAACTTCATCGAGAAGATGGTCCTGCAATAGTTCGGCCTAATGGAACAAAGGCATGGTATCTAAATGGAAAACGTCATCGAGAAGATGGGCCTGCTATTGAAAGTCTATATAAAAGAAAAGAATGGTGGTTGAATGGAAAGTGTTATTGTGATATTATCAAAGGAAAGTTGCATAACAACAATTTCCTGGTATCAGATCGATATATAGGACTAGTAATAATAATGGGGGGAAAAGAAAGAGTAAGGTTCATGAAGACAACAAACAACAAATATTTTGTAATTGAGGAAAATAATACTTCAGAAGTGGTTAACAAACAGGGTTGATTGTGTTATAGTGGTTTCAGAGATTGACAGAAAGAGAGTTCTTTGACAATAAGGGGGGAAAGAAAAAGAGACAAAAAAAATAAAATTAATTTCAAAAAGTGGTTAACAGAATGGTCAAAGTGTGTTATAGTGGTTTTGTTGATAACGGAGGCCGTCGCTCATTGATAATTTAAAAACGTTAATAATAAAACAAAGAAGGAGGGATATTTATTTTGATTGTTTAAAATTTTATTATAAAGACTTGACAGACTTGGTATTAGCATTATATTAAACAGAAGGGAAACATTAGATGAATAGAATTCGAGATCAGACTTAAAAGGTAAATTATATTTAAATTTAATTAGATGTTTGATTTGATTGTTAGTTGTTTGATAATAAAATATATAAATAATAATTTAAAATAAAAGGTTAAAACATAATGATTAATAATAGAATTCGAGATGGCCCTTGACAATAAATAAACCGAAAGTTTGATTATATAAAATTTAGCATGGAGAAAATAAATTAATGAGTAATATTAGAATTAGAGATGTGCCTTGACAATAAAATAAAAGTTCTTGGTTGGCTGTAATAGTAAAGTGAGCATGTGTTCATGACACCAACAAGAAGATCCTCTATGTGTTGTTCATTGTTAATGTATTATTGTCACTGTTTTTCTGAAAATTTAGGGGAGTTTTTAGAAGTGACAAAAGTGATGTCAATAGCTTTCCTCCTTTCGTTATTGACATCTAGTTCTTATCAGGGGCCAACGTTCATTGTTGGCCCTTTTTTTTATAAGGGAGATAAAAATAAAATTAATCTTCAAAAATGGTTAACAAGCAGAGTTGTTTATGATATAGTGTGGTTATGTTCAGTTGATAACAACAAAAGGGAGGTCATGATGATTGGAAAGGAAGTAAGGGCAATTGTGGGTTCTTCATTTACTTCTTATCGATCTGTGATGGTTGATCGTGCAACGAAGGGAAAGGTCAAACTAACCTTCCAGTATGTGAGTACGTTTGGCAAGGATAAAAGGGGAGAGGAATAAAAAATAAAAAACTTTCAAAAAGTGGTTAACAAACAAAGTTGTTTATGATATAGTGTGGTTATGTTCGGTTGCAGTTGACAACAACAAGAAGGAGAAACCGATGGAAAGCATAACTGAGAAAGAGAGGAAAGTTCTTCAGGGTATTATTACTAATGATTTTCAGGATGCCGCAACTGGAACTGAGGCTGTGATTATGAATGATATTTGGGTTGATTGCCTGGAAGATTCCACAGGAGATATTCGGGGAAAAATTTTGTCTGGTGTGGTTTCTAGCCTTTCTAAAAAAGGCCTTGTCTGGACTGATGGGGAAGGTATCGCAATAACTAAGGAGGGATGGACCGTTCTGAACTCAACGAATAGCGAAGAGGAATAAAAAATAAAAAACTTTCAAAAAGTGGTTAACAAACAGGAGGAAGTGTGATATAAAGGTTTCGAAATAAAGGTTGGTAAGTTTAAATTCTAGACGGTTAAAAGGAGGTTTATTGTGGCAAAGCTTAACGTAAAATCAGCACTGAAGGTTCTTGATAATCTGCCGAAAGAGCAGGCCGTTCTCGTTGATGGCCCTCATGGTATTGGCAAGAGTACTATCTTTAGAGATCTTGCAAAGAAGAGAAATGCACATTTTATCGATATGCGGCTCTCACAGGTTGAGTATGTAGATCTGATTGGTATGCCTCAGTCTGTTAATGGAGAAATGATCTACTCGTCCCCTTGGTGGCGACGGGAGATTGAGGCATGTGCAGAGAGAGGACAGAACGTTGTTCTCCTTCTTGATGAGATTAACCGTGCTCATCGTGATGTTCTCCAGTCAGTGTTTCAGTTGATTCTGGATCGTCGTATCCAGGATTGGGCACTTCCATCCAACGTTGACGTGTGGGTGTATGGTGCAGTCAACATGGGTGATGACTATGACGTGTCTATGATGGACCCTGCACTGTTGGATCGTTTCTATCGGTTTACCCTTGAGCCATCACCGGCAGAGTGGCTGAGGTGGTCAAAGAGCGTTGGTATCCATCGTGCAATTCACATGTTCATTGAAAAGAACCATAACTATTTGTATTTCACTGGCACGCCTGAAGAGGGCCGGATTTATCCTTCTCCTCGTTCATGGGCTATGCTTTCTAATTGTATGAATCTAAACAAAAAACTTGTTGACGATCATCATGCTCTTACTCTTCTCTCAATGGGTTTTGTTGGTGAAGAAGGGGCAACTAGGTTTGTTGACTTTGTAAAGAAGGAGTTTAATCAAATGACAGCAAAAGACATTCTTGAAAAATGGAAGGACCGGGGGCAGGATATTACTGAACTGGTAACTGATGATGTGGTTGAGGCTTCAACTCTCATGGATCAGTGCATTGAGTTTTTCCGTGCAAAGGGAGAGGATGGGGTTAAGCCTCGTCACATTAAGAACTTTACTGAGTATATGTTGATTGTCCCACTGGATGTGATCAACTATGCATGGCAGGCTCTCCAGGAGTACACTGAGGATGGTGGTGACGTAAAGAACATCAACTTTGTGGCCTCAAAGCTTGGTGATGATGAGCGGATCAGGACTAGGGTGGTGGAAGCCAATAGCGAGTGGATCAGGGAAGAGCAGGAGAAAGTAAAGAAGGGTGCCGAGGGCGAATAAACAACAAGCAGTTCTTTGGGGGGCGCAATGCCCCCTTACTTATTTCTTTGGTAATAACAATCAACAATGAGGTTGTCTTATGGGAAGACTAAAAGGTACAATTAACAAAAAGACTCTTGCAAAGAAAGCAATTGCATATTCTTTAGGGGACATAAAAAAGCTTTCAGAAAGCATATTGAATAAAATGTATCGCAATAATATTATTGATGAGAACACAGACAAGCCAACCAGTGATTGTTATAAGTTAATGTCACTTGAAGAATATAAGAATATTAAATCAGGCAAGAAGAAGAAAAAGCAACAAGAGGCAACGGAAACAACAAACATCACAAAGTACTTCTTTTATAAAACAAGCAATCTAAAGAAGTTTGGCACAAAAAAATATATTTGGAAAATGGTTGATCGAGACTATGGACTTCAGGTTCATGGCATCAATGAGATAGAAGCAAAGTTATTTGCAAAGCATATTAATTGCATAATATACGCTGAAGAGCTTATGGGTAATAAAAAAGAAAAGTTTTATTGTTTCAAAAAACAGTATTCAAATATGATATCAGCAAGAAAGTGGGCGAAGCAATCAGGCTTTGAGTTTATAAAGGAGTGAGACAACAAGCAACAAACACTTGGTAATATCTAAACCTAAAAAACGATCTAACAATTAAGGCCCATTGACATCAATACCCTTGACAATCAATTTATTTTACAATCAAATGTCGGAAACTAGTTTATAGACAGCAAAATCCATGCTACCATTAAAAACAACTTAACAGACACAGCAACCCAGGGGGTAGACAAAAAAACATTATGGGAAAAATAAAAAGAAATACAACAAAGAATAAAGAAAAAGAATTACAAAATAACAATAAACAACATATAGAAGATACACAAAAAGAATCAACAAAGAATAAAGAAAAAGATTCTGTTGAACAAGAAGATTGCAATAAGAACAACAAAGAGAAAGGGGATCAAAAAAAAGATATTAATACTTTAGATAATATCCAACATGAACTACAAAATGCAATAGGCCTTGTCAAATCATTAGAATCAAAATATAAAGAAGCAAGGTATAAAGAAGATGAACCAAAAAGATTACTATTCAGTTATATTATAGATAACTTGCTCCCAGAAGAAAATAGAACAAAAGAAAAGTTACATGATGAACTTAGTACTTATGGACAAGAAGTATTCTATAAAAAAGATACATTACATAATAAGCTATTCATGGTCGCAGAAAACCTATTAAGCTTTATTAAGTTAAATAAAGAAAGAATATTTAAGGATAATTAATCATGAGCACTATCTTATGGCTATTATTAATATTGTTTGTTGCGTTCTTAGGAACATTTCAATTATTAGCATTAATGTTTATTATAATGTTCTTAGTAGCATGTACACCAGCAATTGTTGTGTTGACTATTGGAATATACTTAACAATAAAGATAGGTGGGTTCATTGGTGCATTGTTGGTAATATTAACATTGTTTGGTGCAGGGTTTGTAACTTATCATTGGTTCGAAAGTGGAGCAGTTGATGCAATTACAAAGACCCTTGGTATGGACAATTGGTAAAAGAAATAAAAAAATGGAACAAAGGTGATATTGTTTGGGTCAAAGTAAATACTTATATGTGTGGATCAGAAAGCGAAAAGAGATATGATAACCCTCCTCTATATAAAGGACCAGCAATTATTGTCAGTGTTAATTACAATTTAAGTTATAGGCCTATATATAGAATCAAAACAATGTATGATCGCAATGTCTTGTACAATTATAATTATAGAATAACAGAAGAAAATATATTGTACAAGATACCCCAAGGTTAACATTGTAGTAATAATAGTAAAAAAAAATGTATTTAATGTTATATATAATATATATATTATTATATTAACATTTTCAACGGAGGTTAAGCAATGAAAAACAAATTTAAATCTATAGTAAAGAATATTATTAAAGAAGAGACTAGAAAGCTTATAAAGGAGGCTAGCTATAAAGATTTAACAGATGAAGAGAAAGACTTTTACAACACAACAAAAGGCCTTAATCGTGGTAAAGTTATTAAAGTTAACTTTCCCGCAACTACCATTAAAACTAAACTTGGCTGGGGATCAGGCACCACACCATCTATACCAGACATGTCTAACCTGTTAGATTTATATTGGAATAACGTTAAAGATGAGGTGCTTAATAGCATATTAAATTCATCTGAGTATTTAAATTATGAAGATCAACTTAAAGATATATCTAGAGAAGTAGGAGATAATGAAAGGTTCTGGGATTTTGTTAATAAGACTGGCCCTTGTCCTTCTGGCAATTGTGGCTAACCAACCCTTCCTTCCAATATATCTGCATATACAATAAAATTAATTCTTAAAAATGGTTAACAAATCAAGGTACTTATGGTATAGTATGATTGCAAGTCAGGGATAAGTACTTGACAATAAAAGAAAGGGGGGGGAAAAAAAGAAAATGATAACTGAAGGAACCATGCTGTGGGTTAGTGAAGTTGCATTGTATTCTTATGTTACTCCTCCAGGTTGTTATAAAGGTGCCTATAAGAAAGTAATGGACTATTCAGGACCAGTTAATGTTGTTGTTGTTGAACCATTAATGAATGAAGAAGACAGAGGGAAGCTGGTTAGTCATGATTATGAACGTGTAGTGTCCGTTGAGATATGTGTGATTACTAAAGTAGATAGTAATGATTATCATGACAATACGTTTATTATGATAGTTGATGATGAGGATAAGAGTGTGAAGAGGATGAACGGATAAAAGATATATATATAAATTAATGATTGTAGGTGGTTAACAGATGAGGTTGATTGTGGTATATTGTGTGTAGGTGGATGGTTGGATTGTTATGTCCTGGAGACAGGACACCGCAGACTTAAAGTTAGCGTATATGCGGGTTGACCCATTTTTATTGGACAGATAATTTTTTTGATATTGGAATTGTTGATTTAAGGGGTTAAACAACAATAACCAACAATAAAGACGATCAACAATATGTTTAATATAATAAAATTCAAAAGACATGTTTAAATATTAATAAAAGGAGATATGGTTATGAGGAAAATCATTGGTGGCATGTCATTTAGAAATAAGATGATTTTAAAGACAGAAGATGCAATGTCTATTTCTACAGTTGACAAAAATGGAATCTATAATTCGAAAGCATATTTCAGATATAATAAAAAAGAAAACAAAAGGGACACATTATACAAAAGGAATAGGCTTGACAATCTAATTAAAATTTTAAGCTTAATAGTACTTTCTCAAATATTTTACATGATATTTGGCTCATTAATTGGTGTGATATTATTAATACTAAAGTCATGACAAATTTATTAAGTTATTGTGATGGCAGTTTATCTTTACTTGAGGTTGCTGAGAAAATTAATGTTCCAATGTGGCAACTTTTTGATGTTATCGATATTTTATTAAAAAATAAATTATTGAAAGTGGTTAACAAACAGAGTTGATTGTGGTATAAGGGTATTCATGAAAATGGAAAAAATACAACTTAGTGATCTTAGGGCTGCAAGCAAACCATATATATGTTGGCTTAAGATTGATAGGGAACTGGCTATAAATTTAGGTTGGCATTTTTATTATAATCATAATGGTCTAGTTACTATATATTGTGATTGTAATGAGCGATTAACAATTAAATTTCTGCATATGTTTAAACAAATATCTTCTTATACTTATAGGTCAGGGATAGCATTTAATCGGATTAATTTAAATGACAATTTAAACATTAATAAGTTTTTTGATTATTGTTATAATAACGATAGGTTATTTATTGTTAATAAGGGAGGTTAAAAATGAAAGTATTGGAAAGCATGGTTTATGTTGGTAATCGTATTTTGTTTAGCATGGTATTGCTTATGCTTATGTGTGTCTATGCATATCTTGCGCCATGGGGTATTGGGAATGTTGCAATGAATTTATTTGTGTTATGTGTTTCAGCATTTCTTTATGTTGTGGTTTGGGTTCCATATGCGAAGCTGAGCCTTCGTTATGAGCTTGTAAGAATTAAGAATAAGTATAGAAATGAGCAATAATAAAAACAATACGTTTAATGCTGGTGATGTTGTTTGTGTACAATTACCAAGTGATCCTAAAGAATGTGGTTGGACAAATGGAAAGTCTACTTATACTGGATATAATGGAATTGTTTTAATAATGGAAGAGTGTGACTTTACATACACTTCTTTTGATTATAAAATTAAAATACTTGGAACAAAAAAACAACGTGATCAGTTTTTTGTAAGAACCAATTGGATCACACACAAATTAAGCAATGGAGGAAACAATGAGGTCAAATGGATTAAGTGTAAATGAGTTATTCAATTTGATGCAGACTTTAAAATCTGCTGGTCATGGTGATTGCGAGGTATTGATTCGTTCTATTGATGAGATTACATGCAATGTTTTTACAGATAAGTACACAATGTATATTTTGGGTGATAATAATTGTCTCTCTAAGATCGACCCAGAATCGACTGGCGAGAAGCCTAATGTCATTGTATTAGAATATTGACAGGATTGATTGTGGGCTAAATTTGGTTTTATTGGTATTGATTTGGGGCTTTATATGTGCAATAAAAAAGTGATAAAAATAAAGGCTGGACAATGGCATAACTTAGGTTTAAAAGAGGGGAAGAAATATCTTATATGGTTGGTTGTTAATGGTGATCTTAATAATAAAGAGTTAAATTGATGGACAATAAATATAAAGTAGGTGATGTTATATTTTGCAAAGCATATTATTATAATTATAGAAAAGATGTTTATTATAATAAAAAAGATATTGATAATAAATATTACTATATGGCTGATGATGCAGGTGATATTTATTATTATGGTGTTGGCATAATAGCTGGTTATAGAACTAGTGGTATGTATCATGATCATGATGCTATATATTTAGTTAATGGCATTGCCAGTGGTATTAATAATTATGATCATGATTCAATGGTGGTTCGAGAGAGGGATATAATGCAAGGTTGATTTTTGCAGAGCTTTGGATTTTCTAGAAAATAATATTAAATAATTTTCAAAAGTGGTTAACAAACAGGAGTGATTATGGTATAAGGGTTTTGTTGACAAGTTATAACTTTTAAAGGGGAGGCAAAAAATGTCAAAGAAAATTCTTGTTAAAGAGACAAAAAAGATTCTTGCTGACATGGTAACAAAAGATATTAATAAATACATTCGAATTGCTTATAAAGCGAGAGACATTTTAAATGATAAGGTTCGTGATTGTTGTGAGAGATCTATTAATCATACTAACACAATTGATATTGATTGGAATCGTTTTATTTCTAATATGTATTCCGGAATGCATATCAGTAATAAAAACACATCAAAAGACATAAGTTGGCTTCGTAAACAAAATAACTTTAATGATTCAGTTGATAGTTTTATGTGTAATGATAAGTTTAAAGCCAACGTAAATTATTTTGAAACAAGGGTTAATGCGTCAAAGTTACACAAAGAACACAAACAATTAGATGTTGATGGCAATGATTGTACTGTTTCTATTTTTACTTTTGATATTTACAGTGAAGATTTAAAGTCTCGTCGATCATTTTCAGACTTACTGTCTGACAGTTGTTATTTGTCTGACAATTATTTTTGTCGCATTGAATTTGTTGTGGTTTATAACAAAGAACAAACAGAGATTAAGTATATTTATGTTTGCGATAATAATTATGGCAACATTACTTATCATAATTATGGTGATTTTATTAATAATACTTATATGCCTATTGATAATGTTGTTTCTACTGCTGAGGATTGTTTTTATTATAGGTATGATTTAAGCAACAATACTGAGAAAGTTAATAATGAGAATGATATTGCAAATACTTTTTATGTATCATTTCTTGAGCGCAAGCTTAATAGGTTTAACAATTGTATTTGCGAATATGGAAATGAAGTTAAAAAGTCTAAAGCTTCTGTTGTTGATATGCAGAAAAAGGAGGCTGACAATTATAATTTGATTAACATCATTAAGGGTGTGATTGGTAAAGAAAAGTTTGATTTAATCAAAAAGGTTTCAACTGTTTGTTCTGCCAAAGGCTCTAATGTTTCAATTAATGATATTGTTAGTTTGGGTAAGTTGTTCTGTAGCACCAATGAAAATAAGAGTAATAAAAGGGAAGATGGAGTAATTTACTTTAATGGTATGCCTTGCAACTATCCGCCTTATAAATAATTGACAAACTAGTTTTTTAAAAAAGGAGGTTATCATGTCTTCTAATTCTTATTCTAAGGTTTATATTCCTATAAAAATTGGTCGTTCTAGTTATTGCTATGGTTGTGACGTTGATTATTATAACCAGAATGAGATTAATGTGGCAGATCGTATTTCTATTGTTCTCCAAGTTGAGGGTATTCTTAATGTTAAAAATATTATTAATTGGCATGTACACATGAACAATATTAAAAATGATGTTAATAGAAAGGTTAAAGGGTAAAGGTTTCAATGATATGTCCTATTAATCCTGGTGTTTATTTTTTGAGACAAAGCCAAACAAGTGACTTTTTAAACATTAATGATATTCTTCCTTTGTCAATTAAATATAAGGACTATTCAGGTTTAGTTTTTATTAAAGGTTTTGTTTGTAATGCTAAGAAGGGCCGAGTAGTTTTTAAGGTTAAGGTTTTGGGTTATGATAGGTCATGTTATCTGAGATGTTTTATTGGTAATTTAATAAAGGTTGAGTGTTAAATGAGTTATTCTGATCAGTTTTATATGGGAAGAGGCTTTTATTGGATTGATGGGCTATCAATATATAATTCAGATATTGGGTATCCAATTAGATATTATGGCTTGGCTTTAATTAATGATTTTTTTCAAAACACAAAAGGACAAAATTTTGTTAAGTTTCATGTTTTAATGGGTGGCGCAATAAAGAAGAGAGAGTTTTATTATCAGGTTTGGGGTGATGATTTTAAAAAAATAAAGTTTATTGAAAAAACAGGAGGGCAAGATGAATGAGTTTAGTGAAGGTAGTGATTTGATAACCTTAAAAGAGGCAAAGGTTATTTTAGCTAAAATTTTCTTAGGAATTATTGTGTTAGTTTTTATTGTTGGTGCTATTGGTGTTGGTTATAAATATGTATTCGCTCCGATTGACAAGAAGATTGAGCGAAAGGTAGCTGTTGAGTCTCATCAATATCAAGAATCAGCACAAAATGCATTGGTACAACTTGCGGAACAATATAGACGCCTTGAAGTTGACGTGGCAAAAAATATAAATAATCAAGTTGTGGTTGATGCATTAAATAGTCAGATGTCTGCTATTAAAAGTCAAATGAGACTTAAGGTTAAAAATGTTCCTGGTGATATGGTTCCAATTGGAGTTCGTTCTATTATTAATAATTAATTTTCAAAACTGGTTAACAAATGTGATAGTTTGTGGTATAAGGGTCTTGTTGATAACGGGAGATAATATTTTTAAACAAAAAAATGGAGGTTTTGTTATGAGAAGGTTTTTTGTATATTTTATGGTTGTTGTCTTTGTTATGGTTGGCATGGTTGGCTGCAAAGACTTTAATAATAATTCTAATAATAAAGAAAACGAAGCTGTTGAACAGCAACAGGCTCATTATCTTGCTGCACAACCAATTCCATTTTTTGAATGGAGTTTTGAAAGAGATCTTGTGGTTAAGTTATATGAGTTAAGGAATAAAAAGGTTGCAACATATTCTGTTTGGAGGTCTTTAAGTGGTGTGATTGAAGATCATTGCCCAAGTATTGGGTTTGGAATTCCTTATGATACTTCACTTACTAATCCACTTACTGCTACTAATATGGCTGATAATGGTCAGCGACGAGGCCGGGGAGCACTTACTTCAGTTGGCAAGGCTGAGCCTAATGGAATATATCAGTCTCAGAATACTAATGCTACATGGGTGATGTGTGTTGGTGATGATGGTAATATTGAGCCAGTTTATGTGGAAAGCAAGGTGACTACATATCCTTATATGGTAACGGTAGACATGGATAAAAACAGAGTTAAACGTATTGGAAAGTCAAGTGTTGTTTTTTCTTTAAATGAAAAATAAAGTTAATTTCAAAAAGTGGTTAACAAACGGACTTGTTTATGGTATAAGGGTCTTGTTGACAGGTTGATTGATTGTTTTAATTGTTTTAATTGATGAAATGGAGGTTAGCATGTTTAATTTTGGTGGAAATGATGTTCTTGGTCTTACGGATATGGCTGAGCTTCTTGGTGAGGCTGGCGTAACAATGGATGATGTTGCTCGTCGTTATGCCGAGAAGCGCCCTGGTTGGGATAATTATGATAGGGCGGTTGTTACTATTAGTGGAATTGCTATGATGCTTGGTCTTGAGGGTAATCTTGGTTTTGCTCTGGGAGTTCTTGAGACTGCATATGTGGAGCAGGAGAAGCGAAACGTTGTTGACGATGTTATTGCTACTCGTCAGGCCGATCTTCTTGCCCGTCGTGATGAAATTGATGCAGAGCTTAGTGAGCTTGAGAATGATGAAGTAATTCGGGATCTGAATGCTGATTCTTGTCCTTGTCCTCATTGTGGTGGTTGTTAATTTTAAGAGAGTGTGGTGTAGGTGTTTTGGTGTTGATAACAAGGAGGTAGTTAAAATGAACCTTCCCTTGTCGTTGTCTAATAAGGATCGTTCTTATATGGAAATGGCGATACAAGAAGCATTTAATGCAGACCGATTTTTTCGGGCTAGACATGGTGCTGTTCTTATTAAGGGAGGTTCGTTAATTTCAAGGGGATATAATAAAAACTCTCATTGCTCTTTTGGTGGTCGATTTCGTAATTTGTTTGTAAAGGGTGAGCCAACACTTCATGCAGAGCTTGCTTGTGTACTTGGCATTTCTAGGGGTAAAACAAGCGGTGCTACTATTTATGTTGTTAGGCTCGACAAGGACGATCATCTTCGTATGAGCAAGCCTTGTCCTATGTGTATGGCGGCTCTTAGGTTTGTTGGTGTAAATAAGGTTGTTTTTACGACGAATGATGGTGTGGATATTATTAGGATTTAGGGTTTATAATATAATGGGCAAAAACAAGAAAAAAAGAAAAAAAGGTAACAAGAAAATGAAAGGCAACAAGAAAGACAATGCTTATATGAATTACAAAAAGATCATGCGTGATCAAATGGTTAACGATGGTTTTTTTGATGGTCGTTTTAAAGAGAGGAGTGTTCCAAACAAAAAGAAGAAGGCATATGACAAGAAGGGACAGAGAAAGTGGGATTGGAGAAAAGAAGTTGATTGTTGATAAGAAAACATACCTCACGTCAGATTTTCATTTTGGCCATGAGAACATTATAAAGTTTTGCAATAGGCCATTTAAAAATCGACATCAAATGGACTCAGCTATGATTGACAATTACAATTCAATAGTTGCTGATGATGATATTGTTTTCATTCTTGGTGATTTTTCTATGTCAAATAATAGAGAGGTCATTTCTTCTTATTGCAATAAACTTAAGGGACAAAAACATTTAATACTTGGCAATCATGATAGGATGAGGCCTTTTGCATATGTTGACTGTGGCTTTGCATCTGTTCATACATCTTATGTTTTAGAAAAATATAATTTATTTATGGTTCATGATCCTGCTGTTTGTGTTGTTGGTAAACAGATGGGATACAATTGTGTTTGTGGTCATATCCATAATTTATTTAAGTTTCATAATGGTGTTCTTAATGTTGGCGTTGATGTTAGTGATTTTAAACCGATATCAATTGACAAGGTAATGGAACATTATGTTTGATGTTGGAGATGTAGTTTGGATTGGTGAGGCTAATGTAGTAAAAAGTCATTTAATGAACTTATATATTGCCAACAAAGTTAAAGATAAGTTTGGTATTGTTGTTGGCTTTAATGGCTCGTTTAATAAAAATAATGCAGATGTTTATGTCAAAGTTAAAATTAATTATAATGCAAAAAGAGATTCTTGGAATTTTATAGGAATAGAAGACAATACATCTATTGTGTTTCTTTTTGATCATGATTGTGATTGTTTATCATTGGTAAAGAAAAATGGCTGATAAAAATAAAAAACTTAACATAGTTCCAAACTATAAAATTGGTGATGTTGTGTGGGTTAAGTGTGCCCTTGAAGAATCTAATTATTATGAAATTTATTTATATAATAATAATATTGATCAATATAAAAATGATTTTAATGAGAATTCATTTGTTGGTGTTGCAATTATTAATTATGTTGAATTATATTTAGGCGCTGACAAATATGATTTTGAAAGTCCAGAATTAAACTTTATTACATATGAAGTTTATTTATCTAACGGGGTGTTCCACTCCATATCGGAACATGAGATATTATATAAAATAGGATAACAAATGGTTATTAACAATAAAGGTAAGTGTAAAAAGTTAAGTTTATATCAGAGGATAAAGATTATTAATTATAATCAATCTGCGTTCTTTTATATGTTTATACTTAATTTTATATTGTTTAATATTTTTGCTTTGTTTTTTTTGGCATTTAATGTTTATTCTTGTGGTTTTATTGTTATTTCATATTCAATATCATCTGTATTATATTTATTGTTTGATTTTTTTAAATTTCATTCTATTGATAACATTATAAGAAATTGGAATAATTATTTTTCAATTGAAGATAATAATTTATTTTTTGTATCATTTAAGATGGAGCCATTTATGTTTGATGTTGATTATATTGCTAAAAAATATTTTAAAGATAGTGGTCCTTATCATTTTTCTTGTCGATTAAATGCGTATGATTATTTAGATAATAATGTTAAAAATAGACAATATAATGGGCTGATTAAGATTGATTTTAAAAACTCTAAATTATATAGTAATAATGACATTGTGTTTTTTAGTGAAAGTAAGAAAGGTTTTAACGGAATTAATAATAGGTTTATTGATGATATGTTTTTAGAGTTATCTTTTTATGTTTTTACTGATAATAAAATGTTGTATTTAAATCATTTTGTAGGTAGTTTTGATAAATTTTATATAGTAGAAAATCATGATTAATTTTTTTAAACAATTTAAGCTTGATTTTAAAAAGTTAAGTTATATTTATAAAATGTTGTTTTGTTCTATTTATGGAAATGATGCTTATTTTGTTGTATTTGCTTTACCTGCTATTTGTCTTGTGTTGTCTGCTGTTTGTTTAAGCATAAGCAGTCTCCCTTCCCTTTATTATCTAATGGTTATTTTTTGTTGCATTTTTATGTTTGTGTGTGTTATATTTTCTATTGTTTGTAGAGTACTTGATGATAAATATATATCTGAAATATTTGATAATTTAGTTTATTTGGAAAGTGGTAAAATTTATTGGGTTGATAACTTTTGTTATAATAAAATAGACTTTATTGATAGTAATAAAAATAAATTTATTAATAATTTTTTTGGTATTGTTAAAGTTTGTTATATTGGCGAATGTTCATACTCTTTTGAGAGATGTAGTCATGATAATTTTTTCATATTAAAAGATCGATATCGTTTAAATGGTAATAAATATATTAAAGGATTTAATAGGTATTATGAGTTGGTTCTTAGATTAAGTGGGAATAATAATGAAGATATAAAGCTTGGTTTTTCTGGATCTTCTTTTCTTGAGCGAACTGATTATAGTTTTGATGGTATAAAAGAAATTAATATGGAGGAGACAAATGGCTAGTTATGATTCACATTATTATTTTTGTGCTTGTATGTGCAAAGAGCTAGGTTTATCTGAGAAAGCAATAAAAAATGTTGCTTGGGCAAATCAGGCAATTGATGAAATGACTCCAAGAAAATTGCAACAGCATATTGGTTCGTCTGCGAAGAAAATGGTTTCGACACAGTGTTATGATTTTGATTGGTGGAAGAGTTCTGATTATCCTGATCCAAGAACAATAATTTGGAAGAAGTTTCATTTTCCTGATATTATTACATGTCATATAAAAGATATTTGTAAGCTTATTTCTGATGATCGAATGAATATCGATCATGATTTATATAATCAGTTATTGTTGGGCAGGTATTTTCATACATATATGGATAGTTTTACTCATCAAGGATTTTTACCTTATTGTTCTGACAAGAATAAAAATAATTTGAAGGGTAGACCATGGAAAGAATTTTGGAAGAAAGTCCCACCTTCAATTGGTCATGCTGAGTTTGGAAATGAGCCAGATGAAATAGATATGGTATGGTATAATCAACTTGGTGATGTTGTCGATAATAAGAAAAGGTGGATTCAAATAGTTCAAACTGCAAGAGAACATTTAATGAAGTTTTTTCCTGATTGTATTGATTTGATTGTTGGCTATTATGATAAGGGTTCTAGGGTCAAGGCGATGAAAGAATATTCTGGAATTGGGGAGTCTTGGAAATGGAGTGATAAAAAAATAATGGTAATGCAGAATATTGTTAAGAGGGAGTTTTTTGGATAAATTTAAGAATGTTATATATGATGATCAAGTTGTGCTTAAGAGACATATTATAGATAGGTTTATTGAGAATTATAATAATGGTTTAAAGCTTGGTAATGTTGTTTGGACTAAAGTATATGAATTTATGTGTAATGACAATCGTTTAAGTTTTGAAGAGTATGACAAGAAATATGTAGAAAATAATTGTTTGTCTGATTGTATAGTTTATGATGGGTTAGCGATTGTCAGTAATCAGGATTGTGATGGTGAAATTGATGATGACTTAAGATATGAAAATGTATGTGGGTTGAGTCTTGATAGTTTCGATAAATATTTTGTTGATTTAGAGTTTTTGGATGGTGTTGGAGAAGTTTGCCGTAAAATAAATCGTGATATTTTAACTCAAAGGCTTTTCTTTATGAATGATTATTGTTATTATGATGCAAAGATAGATAAGTTTTTTTATTATGTTAGCTTTCCTTTTGATATTGCCGTTAAAAGTATTATGGGTAAGTCTGTTTTTAGGTGTAATTATTTTGATGTTCTTGAAGATAACATTAAGGCAATTTAATTAAAAAAAATAGCTATTATGGTTAACAGATGTTGTTTAATATGTTATAGTGTCTTTGTTGACAATGAAGGAAGGGGGCTTTTTAATGAAGATATATCAAGTAGGTGGTAGCATTAGAGATGAGGTTCTTGGTATAGAGGCCAAGGATTTTGATTATGTTGTAGTTGGCGCTACTGTTGCTGAGTTTAAGGATAAATATCCTGAAGCTGAGTTGGTTGGTAAATCTTTTCCTGTTTTTATTGTTGATGGTGATGAATATGCTTTTGCAAGGATTGAAAGAAAGATTGGTGTTGGTCATTGTGGGTTTGATGTTGATTATGAACCTACTGTAACCATTGAAGAGGATTTGATGAGAAGGGATCTTACGATTAACGCAATTGCAAGAGATGTTGAAACTGGCGAAGTGGTTTATGTTGATGGTGCTTATGAAGATATTAAAAGTGGTGTTCTTCGTCATGTATCTGATGCTTTTTGTGAAGACCCTTTGAGGGTTTATAGGCTTGCAAGATTTGCTGCTAAGTTTCCTGAGTTTGTTGTTTGTGACAAAACCAAAAAGCTCTGCGAAGGCATGAAGCGTGAGCTTTCTCACCTCCCGACTGAGCGTGTTTTTGCCGAACTTTGCAAGGCGCTTAATTGCGAAATGCCGAGTAGGTTTTTTACTGTCCTTGATGAATGTGGTGTGCTCGATGTTCATTTTAGTGAGATTGTTAAAATGAAAATTATCCCCGCAGGCCCAATTGAACACCATCCAGAGGGAGATCTTTTTAGTCATACTATGCAAGTGGTTGATGGTACTGTTAAGGATAGTGTGGCTAGGTTTGGAGCTTTGGTTCATGATTTTGGTAAGCTTGTTACTGACTCTAATAATTATCCTTGCCATTACCGTCATGATAGCGAAGGTGTTTTTAGTAGTGTCGTTATGGCTTTTTGTGATAAGTTTAAGGTAGGTGTAGAATATTCTAGGATGGCAACGTTTTGTGCGAGGCATCATATGAGGGTTGGAAAGTTTTTTGAAATGAAGCCTGGGAAGCTTGTTTCTATGTTTGAGTATATGTCTAGGTTTGTTATTGATTCTGATAAGTTTTTGTCTGTTGTTAATGCTGACGGTCAGAATGTTTGTAAAAAAGCTTTTGATTGTTGCTTAAAAAGTGTTATGATGGTAAAGCTTCCGGTGGAATATCATGATCGTGGAACTAAGTGTAAAGATATTCTTATGAATCTTAGATGTCATAAACTTAACAATTGTAGGAATTTTTATAGTAAATAATTTGAATGGGGGAAGTTAATATTGTCTGATTTAAATAATGATAAAAAATATGAAATAAATGATTTGTTGGATAGTGACGAAGTAAAACATTGCTTTCTTTATTGCAACCATTTAGGTCAAAAAACTAATACTAGGTGTTGTATATCTTATTGTTGTGATAAGAGTCAAAAATTTTCTGAGAAGTGGCGAATAAAGAGAATGGTCAAGTGTAATGTTTTTTTAAGTTGGCTACCATTGGTGTACAAAGAATCATTTTTAGAGGAAAATAAACCAAAGAAAAAAAAGAGGCAAGAAAGTAAGCCAAGGAAGAGGGTAACTAATAGAAAGAAAAAGAAATGATTTTATAAATATTGTAATGTTTGCTAAGCTATATATAACTGTTAACATATTAAAAAAGGACTTTTAATTAATGAATATGAAAAGTGTTTGTGTTGTTGAAGATGGTTTAACTTTTGATGATGTTTCAATTATTCCAAAATATTCAGATATAAAAACGAGAGCTAATGTTGACTTGTCTGTTGATTTGGGTGTTGGCATTAAACTGAATGTTCCCATTATTGCTAGTCCTATGAAAAGTGTCTGCGAAGTTGATATGGCAGTCGCTATGGCAAGGTTAGGTGGCATTGGTATTATACATAGATTTTGCACTATTGATGAACAGGTAAAAATGGTTAAGGATGCTAAGGATATTTTGTGTAGGGATAATGCTATTGGAAATATTAATTGTTATGTTGGTGCTGCTATTGGTGTTAATGAATATGAATATAAAGAAAGAATGGCTGCTTTAGTTGATGCGGGAGTTGATTTGATTAATTTGGATGTTGCTCATGGTCATCATGTTTTATCTAAAATTGCGTTAAAATATATTAAAAATAATTTATCAAGGCCGGTTCATATTATGGGCGGTGCAGTTTGTACTTCTGAAGCAGTTAGGGATTTAGCTAAATGGGGTGTTGATAGTGTTCGTTGTGGCATTGGCCCAGGTTCTGGATGTACTACTAGGTTGATGGCTGGTATTGGTGTTCCTCAAGTTACAGCAATTAGCAATTGTTCATGGGCTGCTGATGAGTTTGGTATAAAAGTAATTGCTGATGGTGGTATAAGAATTCCTGGCGATGTTTGTAAGGCAATTGCTCTTGGCTCTGATGTTTGTATGCTTGGAGGTTTGTTGGCAGCAACCATGGAATCTCCAGGTATAATTATTAAAGAGGGAATGTGGCCTAATGAGAAAAAGTATAAGACTTATTCTGGTTCAGCGTCGTATGCTGCAAAAGCTGAGCGTGGGGAATCAGATAGCAATGTTGAGGGAGCTTCTATGAGATTACCATACAAGGGCAATGTTGATCATATTGTTAATAGTATATGTGATGGCTTAAAGAGTTCGTTATCGTATGTTGGTGTTGATAACATTAGGGCATTTCAGATTAAGTCTACGTTTGTTAAGGTTAGTGCATCTAGTATTGTTGAAAGTAAGCCGCATGGCTTGTTTAATAGTTTTGGGGGGTAAATGCGAAATTTTAATTTTAATGACAATGGTGTTGATGGTGTTGATAGGGATATTTTAAACTTTGGCTTAAAAGAAATTTCTTCTGACGTAATTGTTGGTTTACAATATGGTGATTGTGCTAAAGGCAAAGTTACTAAATGGTTGTTAGATAAATATTTTTATGATTATTGTGTTAGGTATAATGGTGGTGATAATGCTGGCCATACTATTTATAAAAAAGGTAAGAAGTTGGTTACTCATTTTGTTCCAGCAGGTGCTTTTAGTGATTTACGAACTGTTTCGGTAATTGGTCCCAATTGTTTGCTTCATGTTAATAAGTTCTTTAAGGAACTCAAATATTTAAATGATAATGGTATTAATGTTAATAGTGATAATATTAAAATTTCTTATAATACTCACATTATTACTGATGATAATATTCTTGAGGATGAGGAAATGGATTATATTGGTAGTACAAAAAGAGGCATTACTTTTGCGTATAGAGATCGTGTTCTTAAGAATTCTAGTAGGGCAGAAGACATACCTGAATTAGATGATTTTATTTGTGATCCTGTACAGTTGTTTAATAAGTCTGATAAGCATAGTGGTACAACACGCATATTATTTGAAGGCGCACAAGGTTTTGGCTTAGATTTATCTTTTGGTGATTATCCATATGTTACTTCCTCTAATTGTATTGCTAGTTCTGCGTTTTTAAATGGTGTTTCTCCGAAAACATTGCGTAAAGTTTATGGTTGTGCAAAAATTTATGAGACATATGTTGGAACAAAGGATTTTCATGGTGATGGTGATATTTTTAATGAGTTGCAAAAGCTAGGAAATGAATATGGCGCAACTACTGGCAGATCTAGACAATGTAATTGGTTGGATTTGGGCTTGTTAGTTCGTGCTATTATTGTCAATGGTGTTGATGTTGTCATTTTTTCTAAAGTTGATGTAATAAAAGAGTTGAATCATTTTGAAATAAGAAACCCAAATATTAAGTTTTCTAATTATGATGATATGGAATACTTTATTTCTGAGCGCCTTCATCGAGCTTTTCCTAATATTGAATTGATTTTTTCTGATGTTCCTCACACTGTTTAAAAATATTTTTGTTTTTTTTGGTTTTAGCAATATACTTATAGTTGTGTAATGTTTTTTATGTTGGATAGGTGTGTATGAGTAAAGACAACAAAGAAGATAATATAGAACAAAAGCAACCTGATGTAGATGTTGATATGCTATATAAGGGCTTAAAAGATGGTACAAATATAATTGTTGACAAAAAAGAGCATGAGTTTTTAATTAGCTATTTTGCCGATACTATTGATGTTATTGAAAAAATGGAAAAACATACAGATGAGGAAGATTCAGAAGAAGAGTGCGATTGTGAGGTTTGTCAGAGTGCTGATGTCTCTGACGATCCTTTCGTTTACATGTACTTCTCTGATAATTTAAATGGTATTTTTTATAATATGAAAATGCCTGTATCTATTACTGATCAACAAATTGATAAAATATTGGAGGAAGAATAATGGGTCAAACGTTAGCTAACATTAAGCGTGCTAAGATTAAAAAGAAAGTAATTAAAGGGTCAAGGCCAAAGCCCAAGCTAGAAGTTAAGACTAAAAGGGAAGAAGATGTTGTTGAAGATGTTGTTGAAGATGTTGTTGAAGATGTTGTTGATGTTGAAAAAAACATTGTTAAGAAGAAGTATGGTGGTAGTAGGAAAGTTAAGGGTAGTAAGGGTAGTAAGGGTAAAAAAAAGAACTTTAAGAAAGATTAATATAGGAAATTTATTTTATGAATAACAAAGTATTATTATTAGAAAAAAAGCTTGCGGATTCTTCTGCCGATTCGCAAATTGACTCCTTTATTATTGATGCAGAAAAAAACGCAGCACAGATCAAGCCTTCTATTGGGGATGATTTAGATTTATCTGGTGCGCCACCAACATCAGACATTGACAGTTCTGTACAAAAGACTGAGAGCGTTAAGTTTTTTGGAAATGATTATGTGTCTAGTGTTTTAAGGGAAAATATTGATATATTAAATGAAGAGGGTGAGGATGACAAGGGCATTAAAAATAATTTAAAGCTAAAAGTCAATGTTGACTCTCCTTCTAAGCCCGATAGGAAGTTAGACAAAATTGATGTTGATGTTTTTGTTGCTAATATGGCAAGGTTAATGCAACATACTGAAGACTTGTTGTCTATTAAAAAGGTTGTTTATAATAGGAGTTTAAACTTTCTTGAAAAAAATTATGGTTTAGATTCTAAAAGGTTAGCTAAGATTTCATTTAATGTAAATTTTGATGTAAAAGAAGAAGATTTTGAATTTGATAATGGAGAATAAATAACATGTCTTTAATTAATGATATTTTTGATAGAGATTTAGATAGTAAATTTGACAAGCTTGTTTCAGAGGCAATCACAGGTCAAACAATTCCAGCAGATATTTTGCAAAAGGTAAAAGATAAGTGTAATGAAATTATTATAAAAGCTGATCAAGCTTCTAAGCTTGGTGTTAATGGTTGTGAGGAACTTATTAAAGTTGTCAATGATCTATATCCATTGATGGATGCTTTAAAGGCCAGCTTTTCAGAGTTTGAACGATTACCTTATATTGAAAATGTTGTAGATAAGTTTGTTACGGCAGTGTCTGATATGTTGAGATCTGATGTTGAAGAAGGAATTATTGATGTTGGGACTAATTATTCCAACATTAACGTTATGGAATATATTAATGATATTATAGCAAACAATATTAATGGCTTAGGTGACGTTGTAGATAAGATTTTTATGGACAAAGATGCGTCTGAGTTGGATGATAATGTTGTTTATGATGATTTTGTTGGAAAGGTTTTAAGAGTTGTTGGCGCTAATTCGGATGGGTTTTTATCAACCTTAGATAGAGTTAACCTATCAGATATGTTTAATAGTGATGGTAATGCTGTTTAATAATGTTTACTTTTAAAAAGTTTTTATTGTTCATTAAGAATTATTGGTATGTTCCAGTGTTAGCTTTAGGTTTGTTTGCTTTATTTTTTTTGACAATGTTTATTAAGGACAAAGTTAAAGGCAAAAAGGTTAGAGATAACAATAAAAATGTTTTGAATATGTATAATGATATAATTTCTAAAATATCTGATAGTAGTAAAAAATATGTGGAAGATTGTAAGAAGCTTAATAAAAAATATGATAACAATATTGAAGAAGTTGACAAGAAGTTACATGATGATATAAAAGATATAGATAATAAATATGATGTTAAAAAAGAAGAAGTTAAAAATGAAATAAAGAATAAAATTGATAATCAAACTGAACATTATGAAAAGAATCCTGAAGATTTGGAAGGATGGTTTAATGATAGGCTGTGATTGTTGTATTTAGCTTATGGAGAAATAATTAATTGGAAGTTAAAATTATAGCGACTATTTGTGCTGCTGTTTTCTCTTTGTTGTCTGGTGTTATATTATTGCTTATAAAAAAAGTTTTTGATTTTATAACTATGAAAAAATCTGTTGTGGAAAAGCTTGATGAGCTTAAGTGTTCAATTAATGATCTTAATAATAATGTTGAGGATCATAATAATAGCTCTAAAGAGTTTTTTTTGACTGGAAAATTGCACACAGAGTTTCAGAATAAAGAAGTCGATAAAATAACTGGATTGTTGGGTGATATTAGGGATCAGTTAATTAATAATAACAATAGGAAGTAAAAAGTAAAATGGGAGTTTTAACTTATGAATAAATTGAAAGTTTTTTATGATTCTAATAGGTGTTTTAAAGTATTTATTGACAATGGGTATAAGGTTTTTTTTGGTTTAAGTATTATGATTTTTATTTTGACATTTGCAGTTGCTTGTTTGTAATTTGTAAAGTAATAAGGTTTTATTATGATTAAAATATTTAGATTTATTATTGTGGTATTTATTTGCATTGGTTTTTCTTTTAACGTTTTGGCTGATGAGATTATTAAGGGCGCTACATATGTTTCTTATGGTGAAAAGGTTTTAGTAGATTCAATGTGTTTTACTATTCCTTATGCGACTAGGTTAAAGGTAGAGTTAGAGTATTGTGATAATAAAATTTCTTATATTGAATTAGATAGAATTGCTGAAAAGTTGCGTGCTGAACATTTAGCATTTGTTGTAAAAGTTAAATTAAAGTATCAGTTGGATTTGGATAAATGTAATTTATTAGTTGAAAAGGAGAGGAATGATTTTATTGTTGTTAACGATAAGTTTCAAAAGCTTTCTAATGATTATATTAATTTGAACAATTCAACAAATGACTTTAGTTCTGGTAAAAAGATAGTTTGGTTTTCTGTTGGTGTTGGTACAGCGGCAGTTATTATATTTGGTTCAATATATTTTGTAAGTTTATTAAAATAAAGTGGAGGTATTATGGGTAATAATTTAACTAGTTTGCAGACTGAAAGGATTAGTGATTGTGTTAGCAAGTTGTTGTCATTAGCAGATCCTAATAAGTGGAAGAATGATCCAGGGTTTTTGCCGTTAGTAAGAAGTATAGTTATTTCGGTTAAGAATGGCTTGGAGAATGTTGGCGTTAAAAACATTGATTTAATAAAGGCTATCGAGTGTATTGATTATGCAAGGCCTGATTTGGCGTATAAGTATTTATTTGAGTCTTCATCCGTTATTGATGTTATGTCAGGCCAGTTATCTAGCAAGTACGGTGACGGCTATAAAGATGGTGCTTATAAGGATTTGCATAGTTTGATAGTTTAATTTTTATGGAGAACTTTTAGTGTTAATGAAAAAGCATTTAAATATTTTACTGGAAGGCATTTCTGATGTTTTTAATAACAAAGAAGTGGAGGTGATTGATGATGAACATATTGATGCCTTAAATGAGAATATCTTTTTTGATGGTGATTTGTTTACTAAATTTTTTGATGATAACGTTGTTTTATCTTCTCTAGAAAAATGTATAATGTTGGCTTTAAAGTCTGGAGAGAGCATTCCTACTTCTTCACAAACTATGGATAAGTGTGGGTTTTATGAAGAAGTTAATTTGTATATGAATGGAGTGGGGGAGTCTGAGGCAACTATAAAAGATATTAAAGATTGTTTGTTGGCTATGATTTTAAATGGTTCTATGGAGAAGTAATGGTTTGTCTGACAAGAAAAAGAAGGTAATCCAGGAAATTAGTTTAGTGCCGAATGTAGATCGTCCTGCAATTGAATTTTCTTCTTATCGTGGTGCTAGCTCTTCTGATTGTCTTGTTGGTAGTGGTAGTTATTATGATTTCAATGGCCTCCCTTATGAAGAATATGATTTATATGACATTTGTTTAAGTGAAGAAGGGGGTGTTGTTGACAAACCTAACGTTGGTGTTGTTGGGTATTTCATTGGTGGTTTCCGGCCCCCTCACTTAGCTCATTTTAATCATATTATTGAAGCAGCTAGCAAGTGTGACAAGCTGTTTGTCGTTTCTTCTACTAAATCTAAAAGAACATGTTTTTCTAATTTGTATAACAAAGAGTTGATTTTTGATTTTGATATCACTGAGCACATTTTTAATGTATTTAAAGGGTACGTTAACAGTGGCGTGGTTAAATTTATTTATGTTGATGAAAGTCCCTTTAAGTATGTTTGGGATTCTATTGACGGTTATTTAAATAATGGTTTTGATTTTAAGGAGGTTAAATTGTTTGTTGGAAGTAAAGATTCAGGTAGGTTTGATTATTTTATTAATAACTTTGGTGATAAATATGGTTGTGATTGTATTAATGTAGAACAATTCGAGTCTCCAGCCTTTCCAAACTCTACTGATGTTCGGCAGGCTATATGTGATGGGGATATAAAGAAATTTTACATGTCAATGCCACAAGTAGTTAAGTATGGTAAGGTTAGAGATATAATTGGACATATATATGATCATAATGGTATTGATGTTAATGGTATTAATGAGGTTAATAAAAGAGATTTTTTAGGTGGCAGGCTGCTGTTGTGTGGAGGTCTGGGTGGTCATATAATGCACCCATATGAGAATGTTAATTTAAAGTTCTCAGATTTGGCTGACTTAGTTGATGACTTTAAGTTTGGCAAAATTGATAATGTGGTTGAGAAGACAGATGGTGTAAATATTTTTGTATCTTGGGATGACGATAGAAATGTTGTGGTATTTGCTAGAAATGTTGGAGAAGTTGTTCGAGGGGGGTTAACAAAAGACGAATTGTGTGGTAAGTTTGCTGGTAGGGGAAGTTTGTATGATTTGTTTAAGCATTCTTCTGATGTCATAAGTGATGTGTTTGTTAGGGTTGGCAATGATATTAAAGAGGTGCTAAGTGATAACAAGTGGGTGAGCGTTGAAATTATTTATAACGATCACAACAATGTAATAAGATATGGTAAGAATTATATTGTTTTTCATAATGTTGTGAGTTTTGATAATGATAAAAGGGAGTTTATTGGTTGTAATGAGTATCTTTGTAACGACAATTTGTTTGATAGGTTAAATGTGGTTGTAAAAAAATCACAAAAGTTGTGGAATGTTATGTCAGATGTAAAACATAATATTGACAATGTTAGTTTTGACGATGGATTTATTGGCGAGGTTAAGGGTATGATTAAATCGATTACTAATAGTTCTGAAAATTTAAGTAATGATAGTACTATTTCTGATTATTTGTATGATAAGTTTTATAAGGCTCTAGGTAAGTTGTTTGATAAATATGATTTAAATGATGATAGCTTAGTTGATTTACTTGCTAAGAGAATGGCATTTAATGACAAAAAGGCAATAACTATTAATCAACTTAAAAAGAAGATTAGTGATGTTGATTTGTTTAATGAGCTTAAGGTGTTCTTGTCTGACCCTAATACTAGTAAACTGAAGAATCAATACTTAAGGCCATTAATGGTGATATTTATAAAATTTGGTATACATGTTTTACAGCAGATAGAGTCTGGTTTGCTTAACAATAAGGATGATGAGGCTAAGCGTTTGGCTAAGCTTATTGATAATGAAATTAACTCTATATTATCTTCTAATGATGATGATAAGGTTAGTAGGTTAAATAGGGCGCTTGAATTATTATCAGATAGCGGCAGTGATGATATTGATCTTTCTAGTGTTATTGAGGGCATTGTGTTTAATTGGAAAGGTAGTGTGTATAAATTAACTGGAATTTTTTCACAACTTAATAAAATTTTGTGGCTCAATAAAAAATAATTTTCAAAAGTGGTTAACAAATGGGTGCCAATGTGGTACAGTGTGTCTGCGTCTTGATGATTTTCACATTTTGACTGGAATGGAGGGTTTGATGAAGGTTTATGATTTTAAAAATCTTGACGAGAATGACAAGCCAAAAGAGATTGATGTTCCTTATAGGGATTTGATGGATAAGCTTGAGCTTACTATCTCAACTCTTTTGTCTAGGAATGCTCTTTATGGTGATGTTTTTATTCGTTTGGATCGAAGGTTGCAGAATTTTATGCCACCTACTGCTGCTGTTGCTCCTCGCAATGACAAATGCTATGATATTATTGATGGTGATAATGGCAAGAATCGTAAGTTTAAACTTCGCAAGAATAAAAGTGGCAAGGTCAGTGACATCTCTCTTATTTTTGCTCCCCAAATGCTCCATGATAATGATATTAATCAGTTGGTTGAGATCTTGTCTCATGAGGCAATGCATATTTTGTTGAGACATATTGAACGTTCTGATTTTATTTTTTCTGATTCTGACAATGATTCTAGTTCTGGTGGAGGCAACTTCATTCGGCGGAAGTGGAATCTTGCATGTGACTGCGTTGTCAACAGTTATCTAAATAAGGATCTCCTTGATAGCTGTATGGTAATGGGTAAAAATTTGGATGGAATTTTTCCTGAAAAATTTAAGCTTGAATCTAAGCAGTCCGCTGAATATTACTATGCTAATCTTAAGGATGATGATGTCGGCGTTTGTAAAAGTTGTGATGGTACTGGAATCGTAAAAAATGGTGATGGTAATCAGTCTTCCCCAGGCGACGGCTCTGATTCTGCTGATAGTGATGGCGATGGTAATCCAGGTGGCAGCGGCACATCAGGGGATAAGGAGTCTGATAACGACAGTAATGGCTCAGGCGGCAGTATTGATGTTGGTGATGGATATGAGCTTTGTCCTGACTGTTGTGGCTCTGGCCATTCTGGTGTTGACTCTCACGATTTTTGGGAGCAGATTTCACAAGATCCCGTTTTGAAAGAAAAGATTGCTAGGGCTGCTCAGTCGGCACTTCGTAATGCTGGAAATAAGGTAGCTGGCTCTATGCCTGGAGATCTTTATGCTGCGATCATTAAGGCTAATGAAACAAAGGTAGACTGGCGATCTGCTCTTCGTTTCTTTATAAAGAAGAATATTTTTATGGGTAGAAACTTTACTCGAAAGCGCCCTGATCGTCGCCTTGGTTATGTGAACCCTGGTAAGAAGCGTGAGTATGAGACTGACCTTGTTTTGGCAATTGATACAAGCGGGAGTATTTCAGATGTCGATTTGTCTCAGTTCTTGGCAGAAATGAACGACATTGTTGATCGTGTTGCAGAACTTACAGTTGTGGAGTTTGATTCAAGAGTTACTAAGGTTACTGAGAAGGTTAAAAAGGTTAGGAATACATGGAGCTTTTCCGGTCGGGGCGGCACATGTTTTCAGCCAGTGATCGAACTACTCCAGGACCGCCGTTCAGATGCTTGTATTTTCCTTACAGACCTTTATCCTTGTGATGATGTGCATAAGCCTAAGAATAGTTGTCAGATTATGTGGTGTGGCACTGCTGATGCATCTAAGGACTTTAACCCTGGCTTTGGCAAGACTATTTATATGGAGGATTGATTATGGAAGGTTATATTTTTTGTAAAAAATGTGGTGTTAAATATATGCCAACAGTTTGTGTGAATGAGGATTTTGAGTCTGACGAAGACAAAGGCAAATGCCTTATAAACTATTGTTGTCCTCAATGTGGTGAGATTAATGAATCATCTGCTGCCGTAGATAATAAGAAGCTTCTTCTAGATTAGATTGTTAGTTTAAAATTGGAGTTTTTAATGAGTAATAGACTTACTATATTTGCATTATTTTTTGTAATAACATTTGCTATTTTGTTTTGGGTTACTACTGTTTCTGTATATGCTTTTGATTTGAGTAAAAGTAATTTTAGGGTCTTGCATATTGGTGACTCACATGTTTGTGGGTGCTATGGTGAAGAGGTACATAAGGGCCTTGTTAATGTTTTTGGCAAGGACAATGTTGTTACTGTTGGTATAGGTGGGGCTATTTTAAATAACTTTTTTAATGGTAAGAGGCATTGCAATATTAGGTGTCTTGGTTGTGATAATAACAACTTGAATGTTGGCGAATGTGATAGGGATGTTTTCAAGTCTTTGAGTAATGGTAATTTTGAGTATGATGTTGTTATTGTGTCTTTAGGTTCTAATTACAGAGGCAAGAGAAGGGTTGTAAAATATAATAAATATATTGGTAAGTTTTTGGATCTAATGTATAAAGATGGTACAATGTGTTTTTGGGTAGGTGCAGCTAAATCAAAGCGTGACTATATTGATAGTCGTGTTATTAATAAATATTTGGAGAGATATGTTGGGAACTATTGTTATTTTATTGATCCGGCTGAAATTGTGCAGTTAAGATGGCTCTCCCCAGATTTACTTCATTTTAGTAGGTATGGTTGTAATGTTTTTTCTAATTTTGTTGTTAGTGAAGTTGCTGGTTTGTTGAAGTTGTTTTGTAAATATTGGATAAACTGAGTGGAGAATTAAAATAATGTTTGAATCTTTTTCTTTTTTTGTTGTAGTGCTTAAGTTAATGTTATATGTTTCTGGAATTTTTGATTGCGTTGGTTATGTTGTCTTGTTTGATGATAATAAACATTTGTCTCAATATTTTGTTAATACATATGTAAAAGAAGCTTCTTATATAAATGGCTTGGATGAAAGAGATGTTAAAACTATTATATCAATGGAATCAGGTGGTAGATCAGGCGTTGTCGGGAAAAGTGGGGAGTATGGTATGATGCAAATTATGCCATATAATTTTGAGAACTTTTATGTTGAGGGAGTCAATAAAAAGCTTGCTCAGCGAGGGCGTGAAAAATTGTTTTTTAATAATGATTCTGATCGGTTTAACGTTAGGAGTAACATAATTCTTGGTTCTTATATTTTCTACACTAAGGTTAGATATTATAAGAGTTATATTTGGGCGGCTATGTCATATAACTTAGGCCCAGGTGGAGTTAAAAAGGCGATAAATATTTGGAAGAGTCGTGAAAACGATAATAGGTGGTTTTGTAAAAAAATTAGCAATGTTAGGTTTGGTAGACAGTTTTCATATAGTTATAAATATGCTAAACGATCTGGTCGCCTGAGAGAGTGGAACAAGATGTTTGGCTCTATACCTAATGATGCTATGGATGCGTTTTTAAGTAGGAAGGGTGGTAAATATTGTGAAAGAACTAAATAGATTTTTTTATAAGCTTATTAATTTTATTGTTATTTTCATAGTTGCAATATTGTTGTTTTATGTTTTATCTTATTTTGCTCATTGTTTTATTGGGTGTAGTAGTAATAATAATGTTTATGCGAATGGTTTGAAATATAAAACAAACTTCTCTTATAAAGATGAGTGTGTGAGTTATAAGTCTAATATTTTTATTGTTCTTGGTAACAGGAAAAAGACAGTTAGTATTAAAAGGGTTGATTGTTTGGCTAGCTTTTTAAAAAATGCAGGCTTTAGTGTTGATGACATTAGGTGTGTTGTATTTTCTGGTAGGGGAACTAGGTTTTATAATAAGTTTTATGAGTCAGAATATATGTTAGATTATTTTGCTGACCATTATTTTCAGTTATATAAAAAGCTTATAGCAAGAGATGTGTGTGTGATTGTTGAAAATAAGTCTGATTGCACTTTTAATAATGTTGTCTTCTCTTTAAACATGTTAATGAAAAAAGGTTTTATTTATAAAAGGGGGTGTGTGTTTTTTGTTTCTAATATGGATCATGTTTTTGGTGCTGTAAAGGTGGCAAAAAAGTTTTTTAAGAAGCTTGGTTATGATAAATATGGATTTATTTCTAACGATGTTTTTTTTATAAAATGTTTTTAGTTGTCAACTATATATGTTATAATTTAATTAATGGTATTGTTTAACTTTAATTGTTCTAATTAGGAGGTTATGATGAAAAATGGCAAAGGTAAGAAAAGTGGTCTGAAGCAAGTTGATTTTTTTAGGTATTATTTCAATAAAAAAGTTTGTGCGGCAGTTAGTGTAGGTAGTGATAATAACTATTATGTTGGCTTTTCATTTAAACATCCTTGCGATAATTATGATAAAAGTAGGGCTAGGATGGTTGCTCAATCAAGGTTAAATAACTTTCCAGTTGTAATTGATAAGAAATTAGTAGATAATCTTGGAAGTATCTTTCTTGCCATTTGTAGCGTTATTGTGAGTTGTAAAAAAGAGGCTCTTCATTATGCTAAGTCTTCATGTAAATTGACTACAGATAGTAAGAAAGTTCCAAGCAGTGTTTATAGTGAGTATGCTGTGCGTAAAGTTCGTGAAAAATATGATATTCCATATTGGGCAATTAGGAAGTTTATAACATCATCTACTTCTAATAAAATGATAGGTTGATTATGAGTGTGGATAAGTGTGTTTTTAATAATGTTGATATGGTTAGATTGCAACAAAGTAAATCAACTGATGATAATATTGATGTAGGTGTTAAATATAGTGATGATTGTTCTTCTGGTTCTGATTATTTAGATGTAAGTGTTGTTAATAATGATATTTATTTATATAGGCCAATAGATAAAAACGCATCTTTTAATTTAAGGAGAGCTTTTAAAGAATTAGAATGCTCTCTTAATGATGCATGTATTAAATATAACTTAGACACGCTTCCAGATATTAACATACATATTAATAGTTGTGGTGGTCTTTTATTGGAAGGTTTTAATATTGTTGATTTGATATTAGGTTCTAATTTGAACGTAAACACTTATGTTGAAGGCTCTGCTGCTTCGGCAGCGTCTATTATATCTATTGTTGGCTCTAATAGGTATATGACTAAGAATTCTTTTATTTTGATTCATGAGCTTAGGAGTGCATCTTTTGGCAAGTATTCTGAGATCAAAGATGACGTTTCTAATTGTGATTTGTTTATGCAGAAAATTAGAGGTTTTTATGAACAATATACAAACATACCTGTTGGTGAGTTGGATAATATATTAAAGCATGATTTATATTGGGATAGTGATAAGTGTCTAGAGTATGGTTTGGTTGACTTTGTAGTTTGAATGATAAAACTAAATAATAACTCAAAGAGGGTAAGAAGCTTTATTAATAACTGTATATTAGTTAACAATATGCTTAACATAAAGCTTTTCAGTGATGCAGACAAGGTGGATTCAGATATTATTTCTGATCGTATTAATTTTATGTTGTTTAATATATATAAGCAATTAAAAAGTGGTAATAAAATTAATGAATTTAAATTGGGAAAAATTGGTGTCTGTATTGTTGATAAAGATGAGTTCATGGCCATAAGTAAGGTTTATAGTGTGGATGTTAATGATGATGACTTTATTATTAATAATGATGATAACGTGTTAAAAAACAAATGTGTTAAACTTTTTTTTAATTTTGATAATTTTTTTGGTGTTAATGACTTTGTTTTTAAGTAATTAGTAATGTAGTTTAATTTAACTTTGGAATTATAATAATGTTTGATGTTAAAAAAGATATTTTATTGGAAAGTGTTTATAATAAATACAACTCTGTTGGTAATAAATATTTTTCTTTTAACAAACAACGTGAGAAAATGTCAATTAATAGTGGATGCTTGAATTACTTTGTTGACTATGTTAATGAGTGCTTTTCAGGTGTAGGGCTAGATTTGAATGTTATTAGTGATATTGCTGTCATTGGTAGTATAATAACTCCCCTTAGTGATGATAATAGTTTTGTTGACATTGTTGTTATTTTAGATAAGGTTAAGTTTTATAATTTTATTAGAAGTAATTTATACTCTAATGAGTTTATAGACTTTATTATTTCTAACAATGATTCTTTAAAAAACTTTGATTTTAATGAAACATTTAATGATGCTCAATATAATTTAATTTTAAGAAGTGTTAGCAAGAGTATTTGTGATAAAAAAGAGAAGAATGTTAATTTATTTCTAACTGTTGATTCTTTATTTTTAAATGATTATAATTATTATATGTTGGTTAAGAGTGGTAATGTTTTTAATAGGTATGTTGAAAATGTTGTTGTTGACTATGTTGACTTTTTAAATGATGTTAATGATAAGCAGTTTTATAATTTAGTGATTAATGTTTTATATAAATCATTTGAAGATTATAAGTTTTTAATTAAGTGCATTTTAAATAAGAAGGACAATTTTGATGAGTTGTCTGAAAGTACTAAGTTTTATGAGTCATATAATAGGCTGGTTAAGTTTAAAAATGATTTACATGTTAATAGGTTTAACAATAATTTAAATGTTTTGTGGCTAGATAAAGATGATAATAATTTGATTGTTGGATATAATAATGTTAATTTAGATTATAAAAAAACTTATTGTTATATGAATATTTTGTATAGTACAATTAATAAGAATTTATTTTCTAACTTTGAATATAGCTTTAATAGTTTCTTATCTATTGTTAATGCTGTTGTTTTTAATAACAAACATACGAAATCTTTGAAGCTTAAGGATGCTTGTAGTGTTAGCAATAGTTATTTTGGTGATTTTGTCCCAGGTAGTTTTTTGACTGAAAAGGTTAAAGATAGTATCTTTTTTTAGTTTTTTTGTTGTTTGCGATATATTTATTGTTAGAACTTTTAAAATTGGAGACTTTAGTTTAATGAGTAATAAAAATATTAAGGCTATTTATGAAGAGTTAGAAAAGATTGTTTTAGAATATTCTGATGATGATGAGCATGATGAAGATAGTGATCCTGGTGATGAGGAAGAGGTTGGTATGCGGTCTTCAACTATTGAAATGACTACTAGGCAAATTGCTGATGAAGTTGGTGTTTCTCATGTGATGGTTTCTAAGATAGTCAACAAGGCTCTTAAAAAGGCGGCTATTGCTTTTGTTGCAAGCCAGTTAGAAGATGCTGTTGAGCAATATGAGAATGGCAATATGAAGTTTGTTGACTATAAAAAGAAAGTTGATAGGCTAGTTCCTATTGAAAAGGTTGCAAAAGAGCTTTATAAGGCTGATCATTTTGTTGAATATTTTATTGCTACTTATTTAAAATAATTTTTTGGAGGTTTTTATGTTTTGTAAGAATGATTGTAATAATAGTTTTACTATAAAACAGAGCGATATAAATATGTTAAAAAACCTTCTTGAGCGTGCTGGCGTTAAAAAGGCTGGAAAATATACTGATGATATGGAAGTTATCTTTAAGGCTAGTAATGATGTGCGATTAACTAATTATGAAATTTCGGCATTAAAAAGGTTGCTTGAAACGGCTAGTTTAAATATGATTTTTAATTCAATGGGTGAAAAAATAACTAAAAAAGTTAACCTTGTTGACGATGTATTAGATAGGTTCGAGGATAAAATTAAAGATAAAGATGATGGGTTGGGTTGTCTTGGTGATAATGATGAGAATAAGGATAATGGTTAAATGAGCAAAAGCTTTTATGATTATTTGCCCAAAGAGTGGGACGAAAATGAGGTTTTGGCTAATTTATTTCCAGCCGGGTCGTATGAGGGTATTGTACATATAAAGACAGTGCCTTTGATTTTTGATGGTGGCTTATCTTGTAAAGTTAGAATTGTTGTTAAGCCAAGTAGCAATCTTGGTTCCTTAAATAGTAATTTTGATTATAGTTATTTGTCTGAAAGTTTACATAATTTTGTTGTAGATTATTTTGATGTAATTGGCTGTAGTTTTGACATAGAGAGTGTTTCGAATGATGAAAACTATTGTACTTGTGATGTTAACATATTAGACTTTGCTGATTTTTCATGTGAAAAAATAAGTCTTTGTAAGCATAATTTAAGTATGTTGAAAAATTATATAGCAGAGTTGAAAACTATTGAATATAGCTTTATTGGTGATTCATATCCTGGTTGGAAAGAATTTGTTAATAGTGGTATGCTTCATTATGATATGATTAATGTTGATGATATTGTTGGTGGCACTAGTGTTCGTAATGATTGGGTGCCAAAAAATGCATTTTCATTTGTTAATTTTATTAAGAAATTTTCTTTAGGAATTCCTATTATAGATGGCAATCCGATTTCTATTTTAGTAATTTCAGATCGTAACGGTGGTAATTGTTTTATTAATGGTGATGGTATGGCAAGAGTAGCAGCAGCAAAAGTGCTTGATGTAAAATATCTGCCATGTAAGGTTGAATATTGTGATTATTCTGATACTGATGATTATAGTTATTTGAAGAATAATTATGGTTATAATTTTTGTTAAGAATTTTTTTTGGGGGTTTTTATGTCTGATAATAAGGATTTTAATATTGTTGATTTGTCTAAGCCTGGAGAGAGAAATAAAGCCTATGGCTTTAATGATGACAACACTAACATAAAGTCAAAGGATGACTTGCCATTAAGAATGGTAACTGAACAAACTAAAGATGCTATTATTGCTAGAATGGAGGCTACATATAGAAAAATTCTTAATGTTAATAAAGAGTTAAAGAGACAGGGTAGCTCAGAGGTCTTAAGGGTGGCTGATGTGTTAGAAAACATTCCAGTGTCTAATATTTTCAGGTTGGTATTTGCTGAGGCGTGGAATAATGATGAAATGATGTTTAAGCTTAAGGGAAAGGTGGGTGAGCTAGATTCTAGATTAATTGAAGGTTTGAGTAGGGTTAACTTAAAGGTAGTTAAGGTGGAAAAATAGTTTTTAATTAAAATGTCTAAAAAGAATAATAAAAGTAAATATTTTTATGAGAAGCATATTGTAGAATGTGTTTGTACACATCAATTACAAAAAAACAAGAAAGTCTTTATCCCATATGTTATTGAGGTTTTTTCCTTAATATTGGTTGATGATTTATCTGTTGTCCCGAAGGTAGTTGTTTGTGAAAATTGCGGTAGATTTCATAATGTGTATGAGGTCGGCAAAAGTGATATGGTTGATGGCGGTGAATATATAGATTTAAGTGATGTTAAAAAGTCTATAGGTTACGATGACTTGTTAGAGGTTATGGATGATTTAGTTTGTTCTTTTGCTACATATGAAGAGGTAGAGTTTTGTATTAAAGAAAAGCTGTATGATAGAAAGATTTGTCTGAGTAAGAACATCTCAGATGATAACGAAGATGTGTATGGCAAGACTTTAGTTTTAAGTAAGTGTACAAAGAAGAAATGTGACTTTTTAGTGAAAAACTATTCTTTTAAGAGGAGAAGTGGTTTACAAATTGTATGAGTTGTGTTATAATAATATTGTAATATTAAGTTAAAGTGAGTTTTTTATGTCTAAAATAATTAAAAGTATAGATGATGTTGGTTCATCAGGTTTGTTATCTTCTGTTCCGCTAGTTTTTAATAGCAAAAAAGAGATAGAGGCAGAGCGTCAAACTGAGCGTATGGAAGCTAAGAAGTTAGTTAGGCGGCTTGTTGATGACAATAATTTAAATCAAAGACAAATATTATATGTGATCAGAAATCTAGCATTAGAGATCGAGAAATCTTCTTATTCTAGAAGAATGTATGATTTAGCTAAGGAGTGTATTGAAGAGATTACAATCTCTATTTAATTTTTAACTATGGAGGTAGATTTTATGGATTTTACAAACAGGTTTGAAGAGATTAAGGCTTTGGTTGAGGAACTGACTGTTGATGCAGCTAAAACTTATGGTAAGAAAAATAAGAGTGCTGGAAAGCGTGTTCGTAAAGGGCTGCTTCAACTCAAGAAGTTGGCAACTGAGTGTAGAAAGGAAACTCTAGAAATTTGTAAATAAATTTTTATAGGTATAGGGGAGGGGTTTTAATATGAATAAGGTTCTTGAAGATAAGTTGTTGTTGGGCTTTAAGAAAAAGTTTGGTGAATGTTATAGCTTATGTAATAGTTGTGATGTTGAGTGTCCTAATAATGATTGTAGATACTGGGTTGATTGTGATAAATATAAAAATTGTTCTATCATTGTAGCTAATGATGGACCTAAAACACAGGCTGAGGTTGGTGATATAATAGGGTGTACTGGTATGAGGGTTTGTCAATTGGAAAAATCTTCACTAAAAAAGATGGTTAAACGTGGTTGTAAAAGCAGGAAGGACTGGGTTAATTAATATGCCTATGTATGAATATGTTTGTAAAAGTTGTGGTGACTCTTTTGAAGAAATAGTGCCAATGTCTGAACGGGATGCCATGCCAGTATGCCCCAAGTGTAACTCTAGCGAAGGAGTCAAGAGGGCTGTTTCAGCAACTAATTTTAGGTTAGCAGGTACTGGCTGGGCTAGTGATGGCTATTCTTCTACTAGTATGAATCGTAAAACAAAGCCAGGGCAGGCATTGTCACATGCTGTTGATGATGCTAAGGATTCCTTGAGTGAAACTAAAGAAGAACTTAACAAAAAGAGGTTGGGTAAATAATGAGTAATTTTAATTATATTAATATTGGTAGTGTTGATAGTGTTAATGTGCCTGCTGAAACAGACGTAATATTTGTATCAGATTATTTTGATAATGAACATTCTGGTGGTGCGGAGTTAAGTGACAAGGCGTTGATAGAGAGTTGTACTGGCAATGTTTTTTGTGTTAAGTCTAGGGATTTAAGTTTGAATTTGCTTAAAAATAACTCATCTAAGTATTGGTTGTTTTCTAATATTGGTGAGATTAATTTAGATTTTTTACCTACTATAGCTACAAACCTTAAGTATTCTGTTATTGAATATGATTTTAAGTACTGCAAATATCGTTCGCCAAGAAAACATCAGATGTCTGAAGGGGTTCCATGTGATTGTGAAAAAACAGAATGGGGTAAGCTTATTGAGTTTTATTTTGGTAGTGCCGATACAGTGTTTTTTATGTCTGAGAAACAGCGTGATATTTATTTTGGCAAGCTTCCAGGCTTAGCTAATACTTGTAAATGGAGTGTTTTATCTTCTATTTTTGATGAAAACTTTTTTAAGAAAATTAACCTCCTTAGAAATTCTGATGAGATTAAAAATAAAAATGATAAATATTTGATTCTTAACTCACCAAGTTGGATTAAGGGTGTTGACGAGTGTGTTAAATATTGTGAGGAAAACAAACTAGAATATGAATTGGCTTTTGGCCTTTCTTATAGTGACTTTTTAGATAAGATGGTTGAATCTAAGGGCGTTGTACTTATGCCTATGGATTGGGATACTTGCCCTAGAGTAGCAATTGAAGCCAAGCTGCTTGATTGTGATGTTAGGATGAACAACAATGTTTTGCATCGTGATGAAGAGTGGTTTGATACTGATGATATAAATACAATTACTGGTTATTTGTATGCATCTAGAAATAATTTTTGGAAGCTTGTGTATAACAATATGAATTATAAGCCAACTATTTCTGGATATACAACCACCTATAATTGTGTTAGTGGTGATTTTCCATACATGTCATGCATTAAATCTATGTTGGATTTTTGTGATGAAGTTGTCGTTGTTGATGGTGGCAGTGATGATGGTACATATAAACAATTGTTAGAGTGGTCTGAAAAAGAGCCTAAGTTGTGTTTATATAAAAATAAAATTAAGTGGGGAACTAAAGAATCCTCCTTGGCCGATGGCCAACAAAAAGCGTTGGCTAGATCCTTGTGTACAAAAGACTTTTGTTGGCAAATGGATTCTGACGAGTGTGTTCATGAAAATGATATTGCTAAGATACATGATATTGTCAGGCATTTCCCGAAGGGTGTTGATATTTTAAGCCTTCCGGTTGTAGAATACTGGGGTTCTTTAGATAGTGTTAGGATGGACATACAGCCTTGGAAATGGAGGTTGTCTAGAAATAAACCTAATATCACTCATGGAGTTCCAAAGCATTTGTTAGAATATGATGATGATGGTAATGTTAAGATTAAATTTGGTCTTTCTGATGGGTGTGATTATATTGATGTTAATAATTTGACTTCAATGCCCCATGCGTCCTTTTATGATGCTTCTGCTGAACAGATTAGAACTAATAATATTGTTGAGTTTGCTAAGTTTTATAATTGGGTAGCGAAAAGTTATCCAACTGTATATCATTTTTCTTGGGCTTCATTGGAAAGAAAGCTTCGAAGTTTTAAAGGTTTTTGGTCAGTACAGTGGGCTGCAACGTTTGGTTGTGATTTGAAAGATACTGCTGAAAATAATGTGTTCTTTGATAAGCCTTGGACTAATGTTAATGACGATGATATCAAAGAAACTGCTGAAAAACTTAAGTGCATTGGCCCTAGACTGGCTCATGAAAAAATTGATTATAATTTAAATACTAGTCATATGTTGACTGACCTTAGTGTTGATCCACCTAAGTATATGCATTCCTGGTTAATTAAAAACAAGCTGATGTAAAAATGGATAACTTTAATTTTGTCATAATAACACCTTGTTATAATGCATCTTCAAATTTATATAATATATACAATAGTTTATTAGAACAGACTTATGATAAGTGGATCTGGATCATTTCAGATGATTTGTCAACTGATGATACATGCGAGGTGGCTAAAAATATTGTTAATGATGATAAATCTTTGGGTAGGGTTGTATTTTTATCTAATGGTAGTGATAAGAAATATGCCCTTAAAAATATAGTTGATGTTATCAACGGTTCTTGTTTTAGCAATATTGGTTCTGAAGTAATTATTGGTATTATAGATGGCGATGACCAACTGTGTAATAAAAATGCCTTACAGTTGATTCTTGATGAGTATAGTAATGGTAATGATGTCGTTTGGACAGCGCATATGTGGGATGTTAATAACAATATGAATGTTTCAGGTGATATGCCAAATAATATTAACCCATATTTATATCAATGGTGTTCTTCTCATTTTAGAACGTTTAGGAAAAGTATTTTTGATAAGATTTCCCATGATAATTTTAAGGACATTAATGGTAATTGGTTTAAACGTGGTTATGATCAAGCGTTAATGTTGCCAATATTAAAGCTATCTAAAAAGAGAAAGTATGTTAATGAAGTTTGTTATCTTTATAATATAAACTCTGTGTCAATTGATCGTAATATGGACACCACATCAGATCAATTAAATGTTGTTAGGTTTGTTAGGGCTAGGGGTTTTAAAGAAAGTTGTTAGATGTTTTGTATTGGTTGTGTTTTTTAAAGTAAGTTTATTTTGGAGGGTAATAATAATGAAAATTGTATCTTTTTGGTCTGGTCATGATTGTTCGTTTTGTGTTTTGGAAAATGGAATGCCTAAGCTTCATGTTGAATATGAAAGATATATTAGAGAAAAGGAGCCTAAAGGTGATTCCATAAAGTTATTTTTTGATATTTGTGGCGAAGATGAACTAGAGGATGTTACTGATGTTGCTGTTTGTCATCCAATAAAAGATGTTTTCGATTACGCAGAATCTTGGAAAAAATTATATAAAATTTGTGAAAAAAAGGGAATTAAAGTACATGTGCTTGGCCATCATTTTTCACATGCAGCACATGCGTTTTATTCTAGTAAATATGATGACTCATTGATATTGGTTGCCGATGGTGGTGGTGTCGAATTTGAAGATAAAAATGAAAGAATCGAAACTGCAACGTGTACATATGTTGGAAATGGCAAGAGCATTAAAGCTGTAGATGTGTTTTCTATGCAAAGTATAAATATTGGTGGTTTATGGACAAGGGCCACAAGGTATATTTTTAAGCTACAGTCTGGTTGGCCACATGGCCATCAGGCAGGCACTGTAATGGCCATGTCATCGTTTGGTGACTCAAGTAAATATTACAATGATTTTTACAGGATGTTGACTAAAGATATTGCAATGGCGTCAATAAAGCCAATGAGTCAGCCTGTTGGTGCGTATACTGGAAATGATCCAATCCATCCTTATTTGGATAAATGGGCTAAGATAGGTGAAAAAAGTGAGCAAGAACGTTTTGATTTGGCTGCTGGATTACAATCTGCCACTGAAACAGTGTTAAAAGATATGATAGCTAAATTATCTAATGATAACCCAAATATTAGAAATCTTTGTTTGTGTGGTGGTGTTGCTTTAAATTCTGTAGCAATGGGTAAGATTGTTGATTGGGAAGACAATAATATAGAGGCTGTTTATATACCTCCTTGTCCTCATGATGGTGGGTTGTCGATTGGTGCTGCACAATATGTTTGGCATAGTTATTGTGGGAATGATAGGATTGAGTGGAGTGACAATGTTTCTCCATATCTTGGTGAACTTTATGATGAGGAAGGTGTGAGAGGTTCTATTGAGCAATATAGGGACAGATTAAAAGTTTTGGATTGTGATGATAGATTAGTTATTGATTTTTTAGATAATCAAAAAATTGTTTCTGTGTTTAGGGGTGGATCTGAATCTGGCCGTAGAGCATTGGGAAATAGAAGTATTCTTGCAGATCCTAGAAGTGATAAAATGAAAAGTATGATTAATGAAAAAGTTAAGCATCGACAATGGTTTAGACCATTTGCACCATCAATATTGAGAGAACATGTATCTGATTGGTTTGTTAAGGATGTTGATAGCCCGTACATGTCTTTTGTTGTAAAAATTAGAAAGAATAAGCTAAGCATGATCCCAGCAGTTGCACATTATGATGAAACTGCTAGGTTACAAACTGTAACAAAGAATGATAATGTTTGGTATTACAATTTTTTATCGAAATGGAATGAGAAAACTAATGTTCCAATATTGTTAAACACAAGCTTTAATGATCGTGAACCAATTTGTGAAACTCCAGTTCATGCAATTAATTGTTTTCTTAGGACTGATATTGATTATCTTTATTTTGCAGATTTTGGAATTGTTCTTTCAAAAAAATAAAAATAGTAAAATATTTTATTACTTTTATGGTAGAAATCATAGTTTTATTTTAGAATAATCAAATGATTAGAGCGAGGGGTTGTTTTTATTTTGAATAATGCTAATTATAACTTTGTTGTTTCTGAATGTACTTTTCTTAGATATTTTATGCCTATAATAAATGAGTTAGTTAACAATGATATTGGTCATAATATAAATATATTTCTTGGTGATAGTAAAAAGTATAATAGCCCACTTTTAAAAGATAATTTAGATTTTATAAAAAAAAGTGTGTCTGATTTAAGTGTTTTTTATCGTGGCTCTATTAACATAGAGAATATTGAAAGGTTGGGTTTGCCTGAGTTTGCTGGCAATACATATTTTATTGAAGGTGTTGGTATAGAATATTCATCTAGGCTTAATAATAATATTGTACTTACTTATATGACTGATTTTGTAAGTCTATTTGACAAGTATGTTGATTTGGCAGATTTTGTTGTTTTTCCTAATAAGAGTTTTGCTAACCATTACAACAAAGATTCGTGTAAAAATGTTTATATTGGTTCTCCTAAATATTGTGTTGATTTTAACAAACAAACAATACTGGATAAGTATGGGTTGAATAGTGATAGAAATAATGCATTGATATTGTTACCAAAATTAAGGTATTTTGATGGTAAGATTAACAATGTGTATGGTAAGCTGCGAGATGCTGGATATAATGTTATAACAAAAACTAGAGGCAAAGACTCAATTAGTGGTGATAAAAGTTTATTTTCTGATTATTATTTTGAGGACTATTCATGGTTTCCACATACTAGCATGGAATTAATGTATGTATCTGACTTTGTTGTTAATTTTGACTCTACATCAATTAAAGAAAGCATTATGTTGAGTAAGCCAATGGTTAACTTTAAGGTTAAGAAAGGCAGGATGCTACCATTTTTATATGATAATAATATTTTTTGTTTTGATTATGATTATAACATAGATAACATTAATAATGGTATTGATAAGTTTTTAGATTATTATAATAACAACATTTCATTTATTGATAGTGAGTTTTATTTGATGAGGGAAAATTATTTATTTAATGTTGAAAACAGTAATGTTTGCGAAAGGCTAATTCAATTATGATTAATAAAGATTTAAATATATTGTATGTAATTCCTGCTAGGGGTGGATCTAAAAGGTTAAAAAATAAAAACATATATGTTGTAAATGGCAAGCCTTCTATAATCCATACTATAGATGCTGTTTTGGACTCTAAATATGTGTATTGTGGGAGTATGAAAAATAATATTGTAATTACCACTGAAAGCGATAAAATAAAAATTTGTGTTATAAACAATTGTTGTAATTATGATGACTTTAAAAAAATTAATGTTATTGATAGGCCTGATGAGTTGGCTAAAGATGATGTTTGGAGGCAGGAAGTATTAAAACATGCAGTTGATAAGTTTGAGAGAGATAATAATGTTAGGTGCGATATAGTGGTATCGCTCCAGGCCAATTCTCCAGAAATAGAAGGTGTTCATATTGACTTAGCTATTGATAAGCTTATTGAAAATAATTTGTATGAATGTGTTTCTGTTGACAGTGATTTTATTACCGACGGAGCTATTCGTGTTATGAAAAGAGATTGTGTTTGGCAGGAAGCATTAAGTTGTTATTTAGGGTTTATAGTTACTGATTATATTGATGTTCATTATGTTGAAGATATTATTTCTATAGAATCTAAATATAATTAATTTTTTTCTTTATTTTTAAAGGTTAATGTAATATAATGTAATTAATGGAAAACTTTATAAAAAAAATAAGTGTTGTTGTAACTTGCTATAATTATGGTATATGGTTGGAAAGGTGTGTTAGAAGTCTTCTTAATCAGAAGAATTTTTATGATTATGAGATTATAATAGTTGATGATTGTAGTAGTGATATTACCCCGTCTGTGTGTGGCAAATTAGTTTCTTTATATAACAAACAAAATAATGTTAAATTTATTAGACTTGATTCTAATTGTGGCCTTCCGATTGCAGCTAATATTGGCATACAAAATTGTATTGGTCAATATGTTGTTAGGGTTGATGCAGATGATTATGTTGCATCTGATTTTTTATATTTATTAGATAGGTTTTTACAATTAAATAAAGATAAATACCAAGCTGTTGCATGTGATTATTTTAAGGTTGATTCAAATGAAAATAGGATTAGCAGGTTTAGTTGGGAAACTGAACAAATAGCTTGTGGTATACTTTATAATAAAACTTTCCTATATGATGTTGGTTTATATAATAATGATTTTAAATTTAGAGAAGGTCATGAATTAAATAAGAGGTTTAGTGAAAAGTATAATATTGGTGTTTTGGAAATGCCAATTTATAGATATAGAATACATAATAATAATAGGACTATTGACATGTCTGAAGAAGTAAAAAAATATGATCTTAAACTGATGGATGGTGATAAAAATGAGTGAGTTTATTGCGTGGTCAGGTAGGAATGAGCTTGACTTTAAGGTTAATTTGATTGCTGAAATTGGTATTAATCATAATGGCGATATGTCTTTGGCAAAAGATATGATTTTATCTGCTAAAGATTGTGGTGCTGATTTTGTAAAGTTCCAGTCTTGGCAAGAAAAAAAATTAAAGCATGGTCCATGGGATGACGGAGAAACATTTTGTTCATTTGATAATAAAAGGGATTTTTATAAGAGTGTCGAATTGTCTGATGATCAGCATGTAGAATTAGTTAATTTTTGTAATAACAATGGTGTTAAGTTTTTAACTACATGCTTTGATGTTGGTAGAATTGACTTTTTAAATAGTTTGGGTATGGAATATATTAAAATAGCTAGTTCAGATGCATTTAATTTTGATTTGTTGGAGGCTGTGTCTAAGAAATTTAAGAAGATTATTATTTCAGTAGGAATGTTAAATAAAGATGAAATTATTAAATTAAATGATTTTTTATTTTACAATATTGGCAGCTTCAATAAGGATATAGTTATTTTACATTGTGTCTCTAATTATCCTGCTAAAAGATGTGACTTTAATGTAAATAAATTTATGTATATCAAGAACAATATTGTAAAAAATAATACTAACAACTATTCAGGTTTTGGTCTTAGTGATCACACTGACTCTATAGATACTAGTGTGTTTGCTGTCTCTAATGGTGCCAACTGGATTGAGAAGCACTTTACTTTAGATAAGAGTTCTGTTGGACCAGATAATGTATTTAGCTTAGAGCCAGTTCAACTTAAACAGCTAAGAACATATTGTGATTATTATACTGAGATTATGTCTAAATATGTAGGTAATGTTATTGATGGTGATTATTTTGAGGTTAATGATGCTGAGGTTGAGTTGAGCAAGGTAGTAAGGGGGAGGTTTGAATAATAAAAAAGTTTATAATCATGAGCCATGTATGTGTGATGGTATTAACGATTATTTATATAATGGTGTTTTGAATAATATAGCAGATCAGAGTTATAATAAAGAGTTTACAGACAAGCTTGTTAAGTATGTGTCTAAGTGTAATGATAAAATAAAGCTAAGTTTGTGCTCTAATGGAACCTCTGCCCTTCATGCTATTTTAAGGAGACTTAATATTAAAGATGGACAAAAGGTTATTTGTCCAAATGTGTCTTTTGCATCTACTTGGAATGTTATTAGGTATGTGGGGGCCATACCTGTATTTGTAGACATAGATTCAGAAACATGGTGTATTGATGTTGATAAAATAGAAGACAAGATTGATAAAGATGTTGTTGCCATAATTGCTGTTGATTTATATGGAAACATGTGTGATTATGATAGTTTAAGAAAGGTATGTGATAAACATAATTTAGTTTTAATTTCTGATGCTGCTGAATCATTTGGTTCTCTTTATAATAATAAGCTTGCGGGTTCTTTGGCTGATTATTCTATTTTTAGTTTTAATATTAATAAGCTGTTAACCTCTTCTGGTGGCGGTGCTATATTGTTTGATTATGATCGTGATTGTGCGATCAAGCGTAGGACGTTTGTAGATAATGGTAAAATTATGGAAACAGAAGATTATTTTAATAAGTTAGTTGATCAAATGAAGGTTGGTTTTGATGGTCAATATAATTATTATGATGTTGGCTATAATTATAGAATGAATCCGATAAATGCAGCTATAGGCTTGTATAACTTTAATAATATTGATTACATTTTACATTCTAAAAAAACACTAAGTAATTTGTATAAAATTAAGGTCACAGCAATTGAGGCAATGTTGTCTGCTGCTAAAATTGATGGTGATGTTAAGGTTAAATTTCAAAAAAATACTGATGGTTGTATGTCTAATAATTGGCTAAATGTGATTATGGTTTCAGATGAAACAACTAAGTATAACATGTTGTCAGCATTTAATGATAACGATATTGAGGCAAGGCCGGTTTTTACACCAGCCAGTATGTTATCACATATGAGAGAATTTGTTAATGATGATGATGATTTTAAGAATAGCACTAAGTTTTATGAAAATTCTTTGTCTTTGCCATCTAGCGTTTCATTGGGGGCAGAGGAAGTTAAATTAATTTGTGATATTATATTTGATGTTTTGAGTTAGTCTTTGGAGGTTTTTTAATGAGTAATTTTGGTATATTTAACGGGGTTAATCAGTCAGAGAATATTTGGCGCAGAGCTAAAAATGTTATAATGGATGGCACACAATTATATTCTAAAGGGCCTATGATTGGTGTTGATGGTGTATACCCTAAGTATATTAAATCTGGAAAGGGAGCTTATGTTATTGATGAAGATGAAAATAGATTTATTGATTATACTTCTGGAGTTGGCTCTGTTATACTTGGCTATAAAAATTCAAACGTTGATATGGCAATAATTAATCAGTTACAAAATGGAATTAATTTTGGTTTAGTTAACAAATTAGAAGTTGAAGTGGCTGAGTTGTTGTGTGACATTATACCATGTGCAGAAAAGGTTAGGTTTTTTAAAACTGGTGCGGCCTCAACCTCTGCTGCTATAAGGTTGGCTAGGGCATATACTGGAAAAGATTTAATTATTAAGGGTGAATATCATGGTTGGCACGATTGGTGCATGGCTGCGTCCGAAAGAAATGCAGGAATTCCAGGTGACTTGAAGAACAGTGTTGTTTATTGTGAGTATAATGATATAGATAGTTTTGAAAAGGTTGTTAAAGATAATGATGTGGCAGCAATAATTTTAGAGCCAACTCAACTAGAGGCACCAAGAGATGGGTTTTTAAGTAAGCTTAGGATGTTATGTGATGACAATGGTGTGTTATTGATTTTTGATGAAATAGTTACTGGCTTTAGGTTTTCTATTGGTGGTGCTCAAGAATATTTTGATGTTATTCCAGATCTTGCGTGTTTTGGAAAGGGTATTGCTAATGGTATGCCATTGTCTGCTGTCGTTGGTCGTAGTAATATTTTTGACAAGGTGTCTGATAGTATATTTATGTCAACTACATTTGGCGGTGAAACTTTATCTTTGGCCGCTTGCAAGGCAAACATACAATATATGTTAGATAATAATGTTTGTAGTTATTTGTGGGATATTGGCGCTAAAATAAAGGATGGGTTTAATATATATTGTCAAGATAATGATATTCCATTAGAGTGTGTTGGTTATCCATGTAGATTATTATTTATAAGTAAACTTGACGATAAGGAGTTGGATGTTAATATTAGGTCTTTATTTTTGCAAGAGTGTGTTAAGGGGGGAGTCTTAATGGCATGGCAAGTTTTGCCTATGTTTGCACATTGTAATAATGATATTTTATATTCTATTAATGTTTTTAAAGATGCTGCAAGTATTTGTGCTGAAGCTTATATAAACAATAACATTGGTGGCTTGTTGCAAGGAAAGCCTGTTAATTGGGTTGAGGTTTTATGATGGGTGACATTGATAAAAAATTGGCTGATTTTTTTAAAGACAAGGTTGTGTTAGTTACTGGCGGTGCAGGTACTATTGGCTCTGGCATTTGTAAGAAAATATTGGAATGTTTTGATGTTGAGCAACTTAGGGTGTTTGACAACAGTGAATATTTGCTATATAAATTTATTAATAGTGTCGAGTCTGATGAAAGAGTCAGGGTTTTGATTGGCGATGTTCGTGACGGTGATAGGCTAGATAGGGCAGTTAGTGGTTGTGACATTGTTATTCATGCTGCTGCTTTGAAGCATGTATTTTTTTGTGAGTTTAATCCAGATGAGGCTTATAAAACTAATGTTGGCGGCACCGAAAATGTTATTGATTCTTGTAGGAAGTTTGGTGTAGAAAGGGCTTTGTTGATATCAACTGACAAAGCGGTAAACCCTGTTAATGTTATGGGTACAACAAAATTATTGGCAGAAAAGTTGTTTCTAAATGCTATGGAAGTGGGTCGTAAAAATAAAAAAACTAAGTTTTCTGTGGTTAGGTTTGGTAATGTTTTTGGCTCTAATGGTTCATTTGTCGAGACTTTTTATAACAATATGTCTAATGATGAAGAAATATTAGTTACAAATTTAAGTGCTTCTAGGTATATGATGTCAATTGATGACGCTATCAATCTAGTCCTTAGATCGTTTGTGTTGGGTGAGCATGATTTATATGTTTTGAAAATGGACAAGTGTATTTTAAGGCATGTGTTACATGCATTGTGTTTACATTTTAATATAAATTTTGATGATCTTGTTATAAAAAAAATTGGTTTGTTGCCTGGGGAAAAGCTGTGTGAAGAGTTGTTGACTGGACATGAAAAGGCTATGGCTGCTATATATGACGATTTTGTTATTGTTGATTATGATAGGATACATTCTCATTTTATATCTGGAAACAATAATGGTTGTAACAATAGTTTAAGTGTTGATAAGGATAATTGTTTTGATGATTTTGGTGATATGTCTATTGATGACATTGGTGTGCTGTTAGATAGATGGATTGAAGATAAAAGTAACTAATGATTGGGGATTAAAAAACATGTTTAATGATTATAAGTTTGTTGTTGCTGGGTGTTGTGGTTCTATGGGTGCTAGAAGAATAGGTGTTATGATTAATAATTTCAATATTGATCCGTCTAATATTTATGGATATGATGTTAGTAATAACAGTAAAGATAGAAGTTTTGATGGTGTTAATTATTTTGTTGGTACTGGGAACTTAGATGATGTTGAGAATTTGTTGAGGAATGAAGATAAGGTTGTTTGTTTTATATGTACTCCACCTAATAAACATATGGGATATTATAGATTGTTTAGCGAATATAATTGTCATATTTTTTGCGAAGCATCAGTATGCCCGTCAGACAGGTTTGCGTTATTAGACATATATGAAACAAGTAAAAATAATAATACAGTTGTATATCCATCTTCTACTTTGAAGTTTAAGGATTCTATTAGATATATAAAGGGTATTATTGATGATAATGTTATTGGCAAGCCACTTAGTTATATTTATAGAGTTTCACAGAATCTAAAACAATGGCACCCAGAACAAGATATTAATAGTTATTATGTGTCAAATGTTGACACTAGTGGTAGTAGAGAAATGATTCCATTTGAATTGTCATGGTTAGTCGATATCTTTGGGCCAATAGATTTTGACTCTATGTGTTCGTTAGTTAAGTCAAGATCGGTTATAGGTAAAAACACTGGTATAAATGATTGTTATTCAGTTATTTTTGAACATATGCTTGATGTGTGTAATAACAACTATGTTGGTGCTAATTTTTCTGTTGATGTTTATAGCCAAAAGCCGTATCGTAGGCTTTATTTATCTTGTGAGGGTGGTAATATAGAATGGGATTGGATTGACAATAATGTTTCTGTATATATTAACAGTAATGATAATGAATTTTTACCTGAAAAAATTGTATACAAAGAGGAGAGCGTCAGTGTTTTAAATGGGTATTCTGATTTTTCTACTCAAAAAATGTATGTTGATGAGGTTGGTCATTTTTTTGATTGTGTGTTGGGCAAAGATGTTCTTTGTAATACTTTATCTGATGACAATTATGTGTTAACATGTTTAGATGTTATAGAGAGGAGAACAAAGTGAAATGAAGAGAAGTAATGTTGTTGATGGTAAAAAGTGGATTGACAGATTTAATATTAACAAAGATGGTTATATAAAGTATTTTTTTAAAAAGTTGTTTGGCTTATATAATAATAAAAATATAGCTATATTTGTATCTGCTAGGGATAAGTCAACTAGGCTAAAAAATAAAGAGTTTAAGAGGTTGACGTGTCATTGTGGGGACACAGTTATTGATTATATTTTAAATAGGTTGTTGTGTTGTTTTTGTTCCAGCACTCCAATTTCTAGCATTCCAATTGTTTTATGTACATCATATTATAAGGATGATTATAAGTTTTTTGATATTGATACTGTTAATGATAAAGCAAGGTTTAAAAATAAAAATAATTGTGGTATAGCTGTTTATGCAGGCCATCCTGATGATAAGCTAGATAGGTATTATTCTTGTATGGAATATTTTGGGTTAGACGGTGCTATCATAATTGATGGTGATAATTTATTTACATCGTTTGGTGCAATTAAATATACATATGATAAGTTACAAGAAGGCTTTGAATATGTTTACTCTAACTACAACGAGGTTCCCGATGGCTTATATTGTTATGGCATATCTAAGAAATCTCTTGAGGCAGTAATGGTTAATAAGAATAGCTCAGATACAGAAGTTTGGGGCCATTTATTTAAGGGTAAGTTTTATGAGAATGAATATATTTTTCCATATAAGTTTGATGATAGGTTAAGGTTAACTTTAGATTACGAAGAGGATTTTGACTTTTTTAACATTATTTTAGATGCTTGTGTTAGTGTATATAATATTGATGTTCCACAAATACTAAATATACTAACAGATAATGAAGATTTATATAGTATTAATTGTGGCAAGATAGATGAGTATAAAGAAAGGTTAAATGAAATTAAAGAAAGAACAAACTGATAAAAACATTGTATTGTTTTATAGCAGTCGTGCTGAATATTCTATATTAGAGCCTATTGTTAAACTGTATGGAAATTTTATAAATGTTGTAAATATAAATAATTGGTTTGATGGTGGTTTTAATTTAGAAGAGAATTATTCGAAACTTGGCGATGTGTATAATGCAGCTTATTCTTTTATAGTTAATAATAATGTTGATGTCGTTGTTTTATTGGGCGACAGAAAGGAAATGTTTATGACAGCATCAGCAGCGTTTATGGCTGGAGTCGAGTTGGTTCATTTGGCAGCAGGGGACTTGTCTGAAAAGATTACTACCTATGATGATTTTGTTAGACATATTATAACATTAATGAGCAGCAAACAAGTTTGTTTCTCAGATAGTTCGCTTAGTGTTGTCAATGATATGTTTTCAGTGGTGAATAAAGAGTGTTGTGCTAAAGCTTTTAATAATCCATCATTTTCATTAATAGATTTAGATGTTATAAAAAATAAAGTTTTTGACTGTAAAGATATTTATGATAATATTGTAGATAATAATGAGAAATATATTTTATTTTTAGTACATCCAGAAAATGATGTTAACAATACTAAGAAAATAGCTGGTAGCATAGAAGAGCATTGTAATTTTTATGTTAATAAAGGTTATAGTTTGGTTTTTATATTTGGTAATAAAGATCTTAATTATGAACTTATTTATAATAAAATATGTAACATTAAGCTTGAGTTTACAAATATGGTTTTTGTTTATAATAATTTAGAGAAGGATAGTTTTTTGAACTTAGTTGTTAATTGTGGCAAGTTTATTTCTAATAGTTCTTGTTTGTATTATGAAATACCAAAGTTGATTGATATGGATAATGTTATATTTTTAGGGGATAGAAATTATAAAAGAAATTGTGGTAATGTTAAATTTAATGATAAAAAAAATGTAAATGATATATTTAATTTTATTTGGTAGGAGAACTTAATATGGCATCTTCGTTAAGGAATGTTAATAGGAAGAAAGGTAAGGGTAGTGTTGTTGTAAAAAAAGAGCGGGCTAGTACCGTTACTGTTGTTAAACCTAATGAAGTTGACATTATCAATAAAAATAAGCTAAAAAAGAATTTAAATAAAAGTAAAAGTGTTAGGCCCGAAGTTGCAGAAGCCAACATTAATAATTTTTTTGAATATAAATATAATAGTGATAGTGACTTTATTTTAAAATATAGTTATGACAAGTTTAAGTTTAAATTTAATTCTGGTAATAGTATGAATAAACCATGGCATATTACTAATATGCCAGGAGGTGTTAGTGACTTTGTTGGTAGGTTTAAGAGTGATAGTTCTTCATTTTTAGCAAAAGATAGCGGTGCGTGCGACAAATATTTAATAAACTTTAAAGATTCTTACACTAAGTTTTCTTCTAATTATTTAAAGTATGATGTTAGTAATAACTTTAGTAATGATGTATGTGTGATAGTTGGTGGTGGAAAGACAACCGAATATTTTGATTTTTCTGTTTTAGAATCTCTCAGGAAGATTTATGGCAATGTCCACTTATGGTCTTGTAATGGTGGGTCTACTTTTTGTGAGTCCGATTGTGTGTGGTGTTCGTCAGACAAGCGAATACTAGATTTTCAATATAGATCTTTTATAGATAACAAACCTCAAATTGCCACTATTTTACATTATAGCCATGGGTCAGATGAAGCTATTTTTGATGATAAAATGTTTTTTCATATTAAATATTCTTATGATTTACCTAAAAATTATGATGTTTTTAAAAATGATGTTGATAATTTTTCTTTGGCTAGATCTGGTGATGACTTAGGTATGTTTGCTATAAAATCTGCTTTATCTTTGGGGTTTTCTAAAGTTTTTTTAGTTGGGTTTGATGGCAGAATTGATTGTGGTTCTTCTAAAGTTAAAGATATTTTAGATAATAATTGGGCTGGCGATCCGTCATTGATTAGTGCGGAGTATAATAAGATAATAAATTCTAATGATAGTGTTTTTAAAAAGCATATAAAGAAAAGAAACAATCAAAATATTATGTTATTTAATATGGTAAAAAAATATTGTTGTGAGAATGATATAGAGCTTAAGTGGTTAACTCCGTCAATATATGTTGAGAGGGATAAGGGTCGTTATTTTATGAGTTATAAAGATTTGTCTAGAAGGTATATTGATTATGTTAATAGTGTTAAATTTAGTATTGGTGGAGGGCGTGGTGTCAAATAATAAGGTTAAAATAATAGCAGAAGTTGCCTGGGCGCATGATGGTGATCTCGATAAGGCAAAAATGTTAGTTAAAAATGCATCGTTGGCGGCTGTTGATATAATTAATTTTCATATTACAGACATTCCTTCGTATATAACTAAAGACTATGGTAACAAAGATGGTTTATCTGTTTCTAAAAGAGGTGTAAGTGATATATATAAATTTTTACTAGATAACAACATATGTGTTGAAGATATAAATAAATTATTATATTTGTCTAAAAAGTTTAATTTATTAACATCTGTTATGATTAATGACAGTGAATCTTTTTCAAGACTAGATTGTTCGTTAGTTGATTATATGTGCATAGCTCCAGCTATTGTAGATGAAAAGTCATTAATTGATAATATACATTTTGCTTTTAATAAGTTTGATAATATAAGAAAAGTTTTTGTTAGGTGTGGCGCATCTAATTTTAATGAAATAAAATGTATTGTAAATAAGTTTGGTGGTAGTAATGTTGTTTTATTGCATGGTGTTCAAAATTTCCCATCTGATGTCAATAGCTTAAATTTGAATTGTTTAGACACTTTAAGCAATAGTTTTGTTGATTGTGATGTTGGCTTGGCTGATCACTTAGATGCTGACAGTAGTTTAAGTTTAATTTTGCCATTAATGGCTATCTCTAAGGGATGTAATTATATAGAAAAACATATTACATATTCTAGATTTGAAAGGGGAGAAGATTTTGAGTCTGCTTTAGAATTAAATGAGCTTTATAAGTTTGTTAATTATGTGAGACAAGCCGAAAATGCTTTGGGCAGTGGAGACATTAACAGTTTTTCAGTGAGTGAGTCAAAATATAATTCTGTTGTTAGAAAAAGGTTGGTTGCTAAAAATAAAGTATGTTCTGGTTGTGTTATATCTGCTGATGATGTTTGTTTTAAGAGGGCAAATGCAGGCTTTTTTATTGGTGATATTGATAAGGTTGTTGGAAAAATTGCAGTTAAAGATGTTTATATTGATATGTCATTTGATGAAGAAAGTGTTGGCGAATAATAAAAATATTTTTAATGTATTGTGAGTTTAATTTATAATGGGAGGTTTTTTTATGGTATCTTCATTAAAGAACATTAGTAGGAAGAAGGAGAGGAAAGAAAAAAAAGAACAGGTTAGCGTTACGGTTGTGGCCAAGCCTAATGAAGTTAGTATTATCAATAAAAGCAAGTTAAGAAAGAATTTAAGTGTTAATAAAAGTGGAGATATCAATAAAAATAAATTAAAGAAGAATTTAAATATTAATAAAGATAAAGATGTTAAGTTAGAAGCTAACATTAATGATCTTGTTGAATATAAATATAATAGTGACAGTGACTTTATTTTAAAATATAGTTATGATAAATTTAAGTTTAAATTTAATTCTGGCAACAACATGAATAAACCATGGCACATTACTAATATGTCTGGAGGAGGTGCTAGTGACTTTGTTGGTAGGTTTAAGAGTGATAGTTCTGCATTTTTAGCAAAAAATAATAGTATGTGTGACAAAGATTTGATAAACTTTAAAGATTCTTATATTAAATTTTCTTCTAATTATTTAAAGTATGATGTTAGTGATAACTTTAGTAATGATGTATGTGTGATAGTTGGTGGTGGAAAGACAACCGAATATTTTGATTTTTCTGTTTTAGAATCTCTCAGGAAGATTTATGGCA